>Ga0256404_1001437_pt1 | contig 57668 bp, 55 predicted proteins | sample RumenRJG_01DNA_FD_185990 | JGI IMG/M metagenome (GOLD analysis project Ga0256404, IMG submission 185990) | Bovine rumen microbial communities from Lethbridge, Alberta, Canada - RJG_01 | ecosystem: Host-associated > Mammals > Digestive system > Stomach > Rumen | place: Canada: Alberta | collected... | reverse complement strand
GCGGGAGGTGTTTTTCGCCAAGTTGGCGCGAGAGGCGCAAACTGACAAAAATATCTGTCGTATCCAGAATGCCTTGAAATGGTTGGCCGCTTATTCAAAAGATGTGGCTTGAAGTTGTAAACTACTGAATCTTAAGTAAGAAATCAATAATTGTCACAGCCTCTTTGTATTTTCACTTTCCCAGCAATTCCGCTTTCAGTTCTTTATACCGCCGTGTATAGTACGGCCCGTCTTGGGCTTCGCGGTGGTCGAAGCCGTAGGCGCGGCGGCTGACGGCGAGGATCGGGGGCGCTTGGATGCGCTTGGCGATGGCCATGCCCGAAAAGAGGTTCCACCAGCGTTCGAGATCGGCGATGAATGCTTTGGCGGTCGGGAAGTATTTTGCGACGAGGCCGGGGGCGCAGCCAAGGTTCGCTTCGACCGTGCCTTCTTGATACCACGAGAGCACGTCTTCCGGCGTGGCTTTCTGCCAGCGTTCGATGAACGAGCGGAAGAGGTAGTCGTGATAGGGATATTTGATCGGGTCGCCTTTGCCTTCGTCGACGTTTTGCGCGCTCGAGAGCTCGGCGCTCGGCACGAGGTCGATGATGCCTTGCGGCACGACTTCGTGGTGGTAAACTTCGTTGTTAAGATAGCGCGCGAGGTCGTAGACTTGGTATTTCCAGAGGTCGGCGAGCGCGGCGAGGAAGCCGGACTGGTCGCCGTAGAGCGTCGAGTAGCCGACGGTCGTCTCGGCTTTGTTTGCATTGCACGTGAAGCCGCCGCCAAACGCGGCCGCGGCGCCAGCGAGCACGCGTGCGCTGCGGTCGCGCGCCTGGATGTTTTCGAGGACGAACGAGGAAACCGTGAGATGCGATTCCGTGCCGTTGGCGAGGTGCGTGACGGGCAGCGTTTCCAGTTGTTTCTTTGTGAGATCGACGGCCTCTTGGATCGGCACGATCATGTAGTTGCAGCCGAGATTTTTGGCCAGCTCGGCCGAGAGGCCTTTCGTCGTCGCGGAGTTGAAGACGCTCGGCATGTTGACGAGCAGGAGGTTTTCTGGCCCGATGACGTGCGCGTAGAGCGCGGCGGCGACGGCGGAGTCGATGCCGCCCGAGATGCCGATGACGACGCGATTCATGTGGATGCTCGCGAGGAATTCTTTGATGCCATAAGAAAGCGCGCGATAGATGGCGGCAATCGGCGGCTCGGCGGGCTGCGGCGCGGCGCTCATGGCGTCGATGCGGTCGAGATCGGTCGTGACGACCATTTCCTCGTATGGCGTGCAGACGCGCACGACGCGACCCGTCGCGCTGTAGACCGTACTCGAGCCGTCGAACGTGTAGATCGTTTTGCCGTTGTTTTGCAGGCCGATGTTGTTGACGTAAAAGAGCGGCGTGTGCGCGGCTTTCGCTTGCGCGCCAAAGACGCGGTTGCGTTTGTCATTTTTGCCGAGCGTGTACGGCGAGGCGGAGACGTTGACGAAAAAGTCGATGTCGTGGTGGCGGTTCAGCACGGCAAGCGGCGTGAGGCTGTAGTCGTCGCTCCAGCCGTCTTCGCAGAGCAGGCCGCCAATGCGATAGCGCTGGCCTTTGATGTCGAGCGTGAGCGGCGAGAGCAGGCGCTCGGCTGTCGTGCCGAGCTCGCGCGCGAGCTTTTGCAGGGAAAAGAAATGGCGCGTGTCGTCGAATTCGCGATAGTTCGGCAAGAGCGTCTTGATGATGAAGGGATACGGCATGGAGTCGGGCGAGACGAGCTTTCCTTCCTGCGCGCAGAACAGCGCGTTGTACTTGCGCACGCGGCCGTCGTTGTTTTTCTTTTCCCAATCGACGGCGACGTTGCCGAACAGCACGACGATGCCCTGCGACGCGGCGATGATGTCGCGGCCATAGCTTTCGCAGTCGCGCAAAAACGCGGACTGCTCCCATGCGTCACCTAAAAGATAACCCGGGATGCACATCTCGGGGAAGACGATGACGTCCGCGCCTTGCGCTTTCGCCTCGTCGATCTGCCGCAGCATGGTCGTCGCGTTGACATCGGGATGGCCAGGGGACACTTTCATCTGTGCCATGGCAATTTTCAACATAGGGTTCCACCTCTTGCCAATTTTATGCTATAATGAATGTGTTTTCGCATCAATGTCGCACACGCACGTACATTTGTGTATGCGATGGGCGAAGCACTTGGGTTCATTCTAGCATATTTTCCATCCATATAAAAGAGAGGCGATCGGATTTTGAAGTACATCAGCACGCGCGGCGGAGCCGAGCATTTGACGTCGGCCGAGGCGATTTTGAAAGGGTTGTCGGAAAATGGCGGGCTCTTCGTGCCGGAGACGATGCCCGAGGTGTCGCAGGCGTTCATCGAAGGGCTCGTGCCGCTCGCGTATGAGGAGCGCGCCGTCCGCGTCCTCAAAGAATTCCTCACGGATTACACGGAGGATGAGATCCGCGGCTGCGTGACGCGCGCGTACGGGGCGGACAAATTCGACACGGAGCGCCGCGCGCCGACGAAGCTTTTGAAAAGCCATAACGTGCTCGAACTTTGGCACGGGCCGACGAGCGCGTTCAAGGACATGGCGCTGCAGCTGTTGCCGCAGCTTTTATCGACGGCGCTGAAAAAGACGGGCGAGACGGACGATGTGCTCATCCTCGTCGCGACATCGGGCGACACGGGCAAGGCGGCGCTCGAGGGGTTCCGCGATGTGCCGCAGACGAAGATCATGGTCTTCTATCCGGACGGCGGCGTCAGCCGCATCCAGCACCTCCAGATGGCGACGCAGGAGGGCGGCAATGTCAATGTCACGGCCGTGCGCGGCAATTTCGATGACGCGCAGACGGGCGTGAAAGAGATTTTTGGCGACAAAGCGTTTGGCGCGGAGCTCGCGCAGGCGGGCGTGAAGCTCTCATCGGCGAATTCGATCAACTGGGGCCGCCTCGTGCCGCAGATCGTCTACTATTTCAGCGCCTACGCCGATCTCTTGGCGGCGAAGCGCATCCAGATGGGCGATGCCATCGACTTCTGCGTGCCGACGGGCAATTTCGGCGACATCCTCGCGGGCTACTACGCGAAGTGCATGGGCCTCCCCATCGGCCGCCTCGTCTGCGCGTCGAACAAGAACAACGTGCTGACGGATTTCCTCACGACCGGCACGTATGACCGCAACCGCGCATTTTTCCAGACGATCACGCCGTCGATGGACATTTTGATTTCCAGCAATCTCGAGCGCCTGCTCTACCACATGAGCGGCAGCACGGACGCGGTCGCGGGCTGGATGAAGGAACTGCGCGAGACGGGCAAGTACACGATCCCGCAGGCGCTGCTCGCGAAAATCCAGGAGACGTTCGCGGCCGGCTGGGCCGACGAGGACGCGACGAAAGCAGCGATTAAATCCGCCTACGACACGGAATCTTATATCCCCGACACGCATACGGCGGTCGCCTGGCGCGTAGCCGAGGAATATCAGAAGAAGACGGGTGACCAGCGTCCGATGGTCATCGTCTCGACGGCGAGCCCGTATAAGTTCAACGGCAGCGTGCTCGCGGCGCTCGGCCAGGAGACGGCGGGCAAGGACGAGTTTGCGCTCTTGGATGCGCTCGAATCTCTGAACAGCGATCCGACGCCTGCCGGACTCGCGGCGCTCAAGACGAAGACCGTCCGTCACAAAGATGTTTGCGAACGCGAAGAAATGAGAGCGTTCGCGCGCGCGTTTGCGGATAAATGAATTGTTGACTTTTATGGTAGGATAGGCTATTATTATTTATGGTGCGATACGAAATATCGTGACATCGCACTAGAGAAAATGTTATTTTGACGAAAGAGGTTGAAAGCAAATGGCAAACGTCGATCTCAGCCAGTACGGTATCACTGGCGTCAAGGAAGTCCTCCACAATCCGTCCTACGACGTGCTCTTCAAGGAAGAGACGAAGGAAGGTTTGACGGGCTATGAAGTCGGCCAGGTTTCCGAACTCGGTGCTGTCGATGTGCAGACGGGCAAGTTCACGGGCCGTTCCCCGAAAGACAAGTACATCGTGATGGATGAGAAGTCCAAGGACACGGTTTGGTGGAACTCGGAAGAGTATCCGAATGATAACCATCCAGCGACCCAGGAGATGTGGCAGGCTGCCAAGGAGACGGCGAAGAAAGAGCTGTCCAACAAGGATAAGCTGTATGTCGTCGATGGCTTCTGCGGTGCGAACAAAGACACGCGCATGGCTGTCCGCTTCATCGTCGAGGTTGCTTGGCAGGCGCATTTCGTGACGAATATGTTCATCCGTCCGACGAAAGAAGAGCTTGAGGACTTCCAGCCAAATTTCGTTGTTTATAATGCATCCAAGGGCATCATCGACGGCTGGAAAGAGAAGGGCTTCCGTTCGGACACGGCAGTCCTCTTCAACGTCACGGAGAGAGAGCAGGTCATCATCAATACGTGGTACGGCGGCGAGATGAAGAAGGGCATGTTCTCCATGATGAACTACTTCCTCCCGCTGCAGGGCATTGCTTCCATGCATTGCTCCGCGAACACGGACAAGAATGGCGAGAACACGGCCATCTTCTTCGGCCTCTCCGGCACGGGCAAGACGACGCTCTCCACGGATCCGAAGCGCCTCCTCATCGGCGACGACGAGCACGGCTGGGATGACGAAGGCGTCTTCAACTTTGAGGGTGGCTGCTATGCAAAAGTCATCGACCTTGATAAAGATTCTGAGCCGGACATCTACGGCGCCATCAAGCGCGACGCGCTGCTTGAGAACGTCATCTGCGACAAAGACGGCAAGATTGACTTCTCGGATGCTTCGCGTACGCAGAACACGCGCGTGTCCTATCCGATCTACCACATCAAGAATATCGTCAAGCCGGTTTCCCATGGCCCGGCAGCGAAGAGCGTCATCTTCCTGTCTGCCGATGCTTTCCAGGTGCTTCCGCCGGTCTCGATTCTGACGCCGGAACAGACGGAGTACTACTTCCTCTCGGGCTTCACGTCCAAGATTCCGGGCACGGAGCGCGGCATCACGGAGCCGGTTCCGACGTTCTCCGCTTGCTTTGGCCAGGCGTTCCTCGAACTCCATCCGACGAAGTACGCGATGGAACTCACGAAGAAGATGAAGGCCAATGGCTCCCGTGCTTACCTCGTCAACACGGGCTGGAACGGCACGGGCAAGCGCATTTCCATCAAGGATACGCGCGGCATCATCGATGCGATCTTGAGCGGCGCCATCGACAAGGCTCCGACGAAGACGATCCCGTACTTCAACTTCACGGTGCCGACGGAGCTCGAAGGTGTTGACACGGGCATCCTCGATCCGAAGGATACGCATAAGGATCCGGCGGAGTGGGATAAGGCTGCCAAGAAACTGGCTGGCATGTTCATCGAAAACTTCCACAAGTTCGAGAGCAACGAGCACGGCAAGTCGCTCGTCGCCGCCGGCCCGCAGCTGTAATCCTGCGCCATTTGCTGACTATCAGCATTTCCATAAAGAAGGAGGTTTCCTCGCAGGAGGGAGCCTCCTTTTTTCATCACGGAAAACACATGAATTGGGAAGGGAAGCGAACATCATGATCGGACGCAAGGCGGTCGACATCTCGTCGTATCTCATCGTCGGGCCGGAAAACACAAAAGGGCGGTCCGTGCCGGACATCGTGCGGGCGGCGCTGGCCTCTGGCTTCACGTGCGTGCAGCTGCGCTCGAAAGTGGCGACGGCGCGGGATATGCTCGCGCTCGCTCGTGCATGTGCCGATGTCCGCGAAGAATTGCAGCAGGCGTCGCGTGTCGCGCTCCTCATCGACGACCGCCTCGACCTCGTGCTCGCAGCGCGGGAGCTCGGCATCGCCGTCGACGGCATCCATGTCGGCCAGACGGACGTGCCGCCGGAGATTTGCCGCAAGCTCCTCGGTCCAGAGGCCATCGTCGGCCTCTCCGCGCCGCGCGAGGAACTTCTACGCTATATCCGCGAAGGCGATTTGACGAGCGTTGATTACCTCGGCGCAGGGCCGCTGCATCCGACACTATCAAAGCCGGACGCCGGCCTGCTCTCCGACGGCACACGCCATCTGCGGACGCTCGACGAACTCCGGACGCTCGCGGCAGAAAGCCCCGTGCCCGTTGTCGTAGGCGGCGGGGTCAAAAAAAGCGACCTGCCTGCCGTGAAGCAGGCAGGAGTCGCTGGATTTTTTGTCATTTCTGCCATCGCTGGCGCGGAGCGGCCAGGGGAAGCGGCAAAAGAACTCGTGGAAACATGGAAAAAATAGGCGCGCGTTTGTTCATTCGTCCGCCGTATAATAGTGCTCCGTGATATCGATGAGATCATACACGATGCGGTGCGTGAAGTCCCAGCGATTGAAGTTTTCGCCTTGGCAGGTGAAGATGAAGTCGCCCTCGGTCCAGGCGGCTACGAACGATGTTGCATCGATTTGTGCGATGAGGATGGTGTTCTCACCGAGGCGGAGCGGCTGCCACTCGACGGAGTAGATGCCGGAGAGCGTCGTCCAAGCGTCGCTCCCCGAATCTTCGAGGCTCGCAAGGAGCGCTGTGCGCAGCGTGAGCTGGCTGCGCTGCGCGGGATCGCCGTAGCGCGATGTGTAGCGCAGGTCGCCGACGGTGCCGCCGATGACGAAAGCGTTCGTGAGCTCATAGCCTTCGGCGCGCGGCAGCGCGAGCGGACGGAAGCCGAGCGCGGCCGTCATTTCGCTGTATGATGTGTACGGCACCATGGGGTTCGGGAGTTGTACGCTGCTGGACGTGGCGGCTTCTGATGCGTTCATGGAATCGTTCGACGTTTCCGTGAGGACAGCGGACGATTCGGCCGTCGTGTTTTCGGCGGCAACCGTCGTGGACAGCACTGGCGTGAGTGCCACAGCTGCCGCGAGGACAGCTGTCATCCAATGCATTTTCATGAGAGGATTCCTCCTTTGAGGCACGCGATCTGTGTGCCTCGTTCTTTTCGGTACGTTCATTCTAGCATACTTTCAGGAATGTGGGGAGACAGTCGCAGGAAAAAATTTGAATCGGGAAATTTAATTTGCATCGCGGCAGGAAATTTTTCGTGTTTATCGAATAGGTATACAAAAGAGTAGAAGGTTCAGACTTTTTGCAAATCCAGCGGAAAGGAGGCGGCTGCGCCATGGGAAAACGGTTTGACAAACGGCTTGACGGCATCTTGCGTGCGGCGCGTGTGCGCCTCATGGAGCGGCTGCGCTTTGCGTTTTTCCGCGGACGTGCCGAGGAATATCTGAAAGAAATCCATCTGGCGCCGGCGCTGGACCCCGAGACCATGCAGGGGAAGCTCCTGCCACTCGAAAAAGCAGCCGCCGACCTCCTCGAAGCGCGCATCTGCCTCGCGCGTCGCAAAGGGTATCTGCGGAGTTATCTCGCGGAGGTCCACATGCTCGACCTCCTCATGCGCCACCAGCACATCCAGACGATGTACTGGGGCCGCCCCGCGCTTTCGCTTGTCAGCGCGGCGAACGAAGCGGCTGCCGCTGCGACGCCTGCCGATCCCGAGCGCGTACATCGCCTGCGGGCGGGATTCCATCTTGTGAAATGATATCGATAAAAAGCAATCCCATCGTTCGATGATTGACGAACGATGGGATTGTTTTATTTTTGCAGTGTAGCAAAGAGCCGTTTGACGGGCAGGAGCTTCAAGATGACGCAGCAGATGATGAAGTCCGGAATCAGATACGTTGCATTGAAGATGATCGAGTAGATGGCAGGATTCATCCCTTCGGGTGCGTAGCTCGCGAAGAAGACAACGCCGGAGATGAAGTGGCAGAGGAAGCGCGCAGCGAAAGCAAGCGCCGTCGCTGCAACGCGATGGGACGCCCAGAGTCCCGCGAGTCCCATGCACATGTACGGCAACGGATAGTCGAACAGCACTTGCACGGGATGCAGGATGAACGGATCCTGCATCATGTTGAGGAAGCCGTAGAGGCAACCGCCGATCGCGCCGACGACCGGCCCTTCGAGATAGGCGAGCAAAATGAGCGGTACCATGCCGCCGAGCGTGACGCTGCCGCCTTGCGGCATATGGAAGATACGCAGCTGCTCGAGGACGAGCGTCGCGGCGATCATGAGCGCGGCGAAAACGATCTGCCGCGTCGTGAGATGAAAAGATTTCATGAACAAGCTCCTTTGTGATGCGATGGTTTGCGGATGAGACACCCTCATTGTAGGTGGTTCGCGCTCCGATTGCAAGCGCTGTGCGACAACATCATGAAAAACGACCAAGCACGCGGAAGAAAAATAAAAACAAACGTTTTCCGTTCAGAATTTCGGATAAAAAAGCAGGATTGTGGATTGTTCCATCCTGCTTTTGTCATTATACTGATACTAAAGTAAAATTCTGAAAGAGGTGGAAGACGTGAGTGTTGCCATCGAAGTCGACAACGTCATCAAACGGTACGGGGATCTGACGATCATCCCGGGACTCACGGAGCATATCAAAAACGGGGAGTTCTTCACGCTCTTGGGGCCGTCGGGCTGTGGAAAGACGACGCTCCTGCGCATGATCGCGGGCTTCAATACAATTGAGGGCGGCGAGATCCGCTTCAATGACCGGGTCATCAACGATATCCCTGCGCACAAGCGCAACATCGGCATGGTGTTCCAAAGCTATGCGATTTTCCCGCATCTCACAGTGCGCGAGAACGTCGAATACGGCTTGAAGCTCCGCAAGCTGCCGAAAGCGGAGATGAAGGAAAAAGTCGACAAGATCCTCGATGTCGTGCAGATCACGGAGTATCAGGACCGTCTGCCGGAGCGCTTGTCAGGCGGCCAGCAGCAGCGCGTTGCGCTCGCGCGCGCCATCGTCATTCATCCGAGCGTGCTGCTCATGGACGAGCCGCTCTCGAACCTCGACGCGAAGCTCCGCATCGAGATGCGCTCGGCCATCCGCGAGGTGCAGAAGCAGGTCGGCATCACGACAGTCTACGTCACGCACGATCAGGAGGAAGCGCTCTCCATTTCCGACCGCATCGCTGTCATGAAAAAAGGTGTCATCCAGCAGACGGCACGGCCGCATACGATCTACGCGCGCCCATACAACACGTTCGTCGCGACGTTCATCGGCCATTCGAATCTGTTCCGCGGGCGGCTCGTGCACCACGGAGATGGCCTCGCGGCGGCATTCGCCGATGGCTATGTGCTGCCAATGCAAGGGCTGTCTGCGGAGGCCGCTGAGGGCATGGACGTCATCATCGCCGTGCGTCCTGAGGAATTTTCCATCAAGGACGGCGACGGCATCCGCTGCACCGTGAAGAGCAAGGTCTTCCTCGGCAAGTACATCCAGTACGGCCTGACGTTCCCTGACGATATGCTCGTGCCGGGCCAGCCGTCCATCGAGTACAGTCAGGATGTCGGCCATGCCGAGCACATCCTCGAAGCCCATGACACCGTCACGCTCCATCCGAACCCAGCGAAGGTGAATCTCTTCACGGCGGATGGCGACCACAGCCTCATGGAAGGGGTTGTGCGCGATGAATAAACGATTCCATTGGGATTTTTGGTCCGGCATCACGCTCCTCTCCATCGCGGTCTTCGCGCTGTTCCTCATCTATCCGCTGTTCTCGCTGTTCGTCAGTGCGTTCCAGGACGCGGAGACGGGCGCGTGGAGCTTGGCGAATTTCGCGCATTTCTTCCAGCGCAAATACTACTATCAGTCGATGATCAACAGCTTCTCCGTTACGACGTGCGTGACCGTGCTTGCCGTCATCATCGGCACGGCGGTCGCGTATTTCATGACGCTCTACCGCGTGCACTTCAAGAATGCCGTGGAGATCTGCATCGTCATCTCGCTCCTGTCGCCGCCGTTCATCGGCGCGTACTCGTGGATCCTCATCGGCGGGCGCAACGGCTACATCACGAAATTCCTCGCGCAGTACGGCATGGATTTCCCGTCGATTTACGGATTTGCGGGCATCTTGCTCGTCTTGACGCTGAAGCTCTATCCTTTCATCTACCTCTATGTCGCTGGCGCCATGAAAAATATCGACTCGGCGCTCATCGAGGCGGCGGAAAGCCTCGGCTGCAGCGGCATCCGCAAGGTCGTGACGATCATCGTGCCGCTCATCACGCCGACGATCCTCGCAGGCGCGCTCATGGTCTTCATGAATGCCATGGCGGACTTCGGCACGCCGATGCTGATCGGCGAGGGCTTCAATGTCATGCCGGTCATGATTTACTCCGAGTTCATCAACGAGGTCGGCGACCAAGCGAATTTCGCGGCAGCGATGGCGGCGCTCATGGTGCTCATCACGTCGAGCATCTTCATGGTGCAGAAATACATCGTAAACCGCAAGTCGTTCACGATGAGCTCGCTGCGCCCCATGCAGATGGGGAAGCTTTCTGGCTGGAAAAACGTCGTGCTCCACGCCGGCATCTACGCGCTCGTCGCGCTGTCGCTGATCCCGCAGCTCGTCGTCATCTACACGTCGTTTTTGAAGACGAGCGGCTCGATCTTTGTTGACGGCTATTCGCTTGACAGCTATCGCACGATCTTCTCGAGCCTCGGAACTGCTATCTCGAATACGTACCTCTACAGCACGACGGCTATCGCTGCCATCATCTTCCTCGGCATGACGATCGCGTACCTGACGACGCGCAAGAAAAGCTGGCTCACGGAAGTCATCGACACGCTGTCGATGTTCCCGTACATCATCCCGGGCTCCGTGCTCGGCATCACGCTGCTCCTCGCGTTCAATGATCGTCCGCTGCTGCTCTCGGGCACGGCGGCCATCATCATCATCTCGCTCGTCATCCGGCGTCTGCCGTACACGCTGCGCTCGAGCTCGGCGATTCTTTACCAACTCAGCCCCAGCCTCGAAGAAGCGTCCATCAGCCTCGGCGCGTCGCCCTTGAAGACCTTTTTCAAGGTCACGGCCGTCATGATGCTGCCAGGCGTCATGAGCGGCGCAATCCTCTCGTGGATCACGGCCATCAACGAGCTCTCGAGCTCCGTCATCCTGTTCACGGGCGCAACGAAGACGATGTCCGTCGCCATCTACACGGAGGTCATCCGCGCAAGCTACGGCACGGCGGCGGCGCTCTCGACGATCCTCACGCTCACGACCATCACGGCCATGGTGATCTTTTTCAAGGTCTCCGGACGCCATGATGTCACGCTTTGATATGTTTCACGGGTGTTTCAAAGGAGGAACAGACAAATGAAGTTCAAGAAACTGATGGCATCGCTTTTAGGCGCTGCCATGATCACGATGTCATTTGCCGGCTGCGGCGGCGGTGACCAGCAAGCCGCGTCATCGGGGAGTGGCGGGAGCGACGAGGACACGCTCGTCGTCTACTGCCCGCATCCCTTGGCGTTCATCAATCCGCTCGTCGAGGAATTCGAGAAGCAGAGCGGCGTCAAGGTCGACGTCGTTGCGGCCGGCACGGGCGAGCTCCTGAAGCGCGTCGAGTCGGAAAAGGCAAACCCGCTCGGCGATATCTTCTGGGGCGGCTCGCTCTCGACGATGAAGCCGAAAGCTGATCTCTTCGAGCCGTACAAGTCGGCGAACGAGGAGCACGTGCAGGCGGCCTTCAAGAACGAGGAAGGCTCGATGACACGCTTTACGGACATCCCGAGCGTCATCATGGTGAACACGGATCTCATCGGCGACATCAAGGTCGAAGGCTATGAAGACCTCTTGAACCCGGCGCTCAAAGGCAAGATTGCTATGGCTGACCCGTCGAAGTCCTCGTCGTCGTACGAGCACCTCATCAATATGCTCTATGCCATGGGCAACGGCAACCCGGACCAGGGCTGGGATTATGTCGAGAAATTCTGCAAGAACCTCGACGGCAAGCTGCTCTCCGGTTCGTCGGCCGTCTATAAAGGCGTTGCCGATGGCGAGTACACGGTCGGCTGCACGTTCGAAGAAGGCGGCGCGAAATACGTCGCCGATGGCGCGCCTGTCAAGCTCGTCTACATGAAAGAGGGCGTCATTTCGAAGCCGGATGGCATCTACATCATCAAGAACGCGAAGCACATGGAGAACGCGAAGAAGTTCATTGACTTCATCACGAGCAAGGAAGCGCAGACGCTCATCACGCAGCAGCTCCATCGCCGCAGCGTCCGCGATGACGTGCCGGCGCCGCAGGGCCTTCTCGAGAAATCCGAGATCCACATCATCACGGATGACGAGACCGTCGTGAACCAGAACAAGAAAGCGTGGCTCGACAAGTTCAAAGACATCTTCACGAGCGTGCAGTAAGCACCGTTCGTTCCATCCATCAGCAGGCGGCAACGAGCTGCCTGCTGATTTTTTTGGGAGTCTCTGCTATACTGGAAGCAAATGGGGAGGGGAGAGCATGACATCGTTCCAGCGTGACGCACAGAAAACGCTGATGCTTTACGCCTGCGGACCGGTGCTCTTGTTCCTCGTGCTCGGCATCGTGCTGATCGCGGCGAGCTGGCAGCATTACGTCGTGACGCGCAGCGATGATGTGCGCATGGCGGCGGTCGGGCGACTTTCCGCGTGGGTGTCGCTCTATGAAGAGGCCACGGCGGACGTGGCTGCGGAGAGTGCAAGCGTTCCATTGAACCAGTGGATGACGACGCTGCAACAGAACGCGGATGCGCGTGCGGTCCTCTCAAGGAAACTCTATCATGCGGCGAATGAATCGCGCTCGGGCGCGCTGTTTTTCCTGCTCGACGACAAGCGGCAGATCGTGCTCGGCAGCTGGAAGTATCTGCCTGCAAATCTCGAAGTCATGCCCGCTTCACTGGGATTCCTCTCGCGCCTTGAGCAAGCGGACGACGCAACGCTCTGCGAGTGGGTCCATGGCGTGAGCGAGCAAGCGCTCGATCTTGCCATCGGTCGGCGCGTCGATGGCGGCGTCCTCTTTTTCCTGCTGCCAGGCCGCTTCCTCGCGCAAGAGCTCTTTTCGCCGTATCTTGACATCGTCGTGACGGATGCATTTGACAATGTCGTGCTCACGACCGGCAGCCATTACCTCGAAGCGGATGGCCGCGCGCCACGCAAACTCGCCGCGCCATTTCACACGACGCATGGCCTTGTCACCATTGCCGGCGAACGCTTTTATGTGACGAGCGAAGGCTTGCCTGCAGGCTGGCGCGTGACCACGGCATTGCCTGTGACCGATCTTTTGACGCGCTATGCGATGGGCATGGGGAGCTTTTTCGTCGTTCTATTGATCTTTCTGCCGCTCCTCTGGCAGAGCGCGCGGCGCGAAGGCGATGCACGGGCGCGTGCCGTGCATGAGCAGGCGGCACGCGCGACAGCCATCGCGGACATCCGCCGCCTCGAAAGCCAGTTCCAGCCGCATTTCCTTTTCAACACGCTCGAAAACATCAAGTACATGATCAAGCTCGAGCCGGAGAGCGCCGTCCGCATGGTCATGGCGCTGTCAAAGCTCTTGCGCTACAGCATCCACGGGCAGGAACGCCTCGTGCGGTTTTCAGAAGATCTGGCGTACACGCATGGCTTTATCGAGATTCAGCGCTGCCGGTTCGGAGAGCGTTTTCTCTATGAAGAGAAAGGATTGGAGAGCGCGTCTCACTGCCTCGTGCCGCGGTTGATTCTTCAGCCGATTCTCGAGAATGCCATCAAGTATGGCGAGTCCGACGACGGGACGATTCATGTCGTCGTGACTGCGAGACACGTGAGCGATCAACTGATCCTTGCCGTTTGTGACGATGGACGCGGCATGGAAGAGGATGCCTTGAACCAGTTGCGTGCGATGCTGGAACGAGAGGAAGATCCCGCAACGCATACCGGGCTTTACAACGTACATCGGCGGTTGCAACTGCTGTTTGGCAGCACGTTCGGCGTATCGATGAGAAGGCGGGAACACGGCGGCACATGTGTCACCATGACGTTGCCGTGGCAGACGACGCTGATGTCCGAAGAAAAAGAAAGCGAGGGAATAAAAGATGCTTCGCATCGTGATCGCGGAAGATGAAGCCATGATCCGGCGCGGCCTCGTCGAGACGATGGATTGGGCGGCGATGCATGCCGAGGTCGTCGGCGAAGCGGCGGATGGCGTGGCGGCGCTCGAAGTCATTCATGAAAAACAGCCGGATGTGCTGCTGGCCGACATTCGCATGCCGCGGCTGTCCGGCCTCGACCTCGCGGAGCGCTTGCACGAGGAGGGCAGCCGCACGGCCATCGTCTTTCTCACGAGCTATGCAGAATTTTCGTATGCGCAGCGCGCCGTGCGGCTCGGCGCGGCGGATTATCTGTTGAAGCCGGTAGATGAATCTGAACTTGCGCGCGTCCTGTTGGGGATTGCGGAATCTCGGAGGAAAAAGAAGGACGGACAGCAAGCGGCGTTGACGGATTGGTCGATGGAGGACGCGATGAAGCAACCTTACGTCGCGGATGTGCTCATGGCGATTCAAAAGCGTTACCGCGAACGTCTCAGCATCGAAATACTCGCGGAAGAAGCGGGCGTTTCCACCAGCTATCTGTCGCGCAAGTTGAAGGAAACGACCGGCCATACGTTCAGCGGATTGCTCGCGCGCTATCGCATCACCCAGAGTTTGCCGCTCCTCAAAGCCGGCCGCTTGCGTGTGTATGAAGTGGCGGAAGCAGCGGGCTTTGCCGATTACAAGACGTTCAGCCAGGTCTTCAAGAAATATCTGCATACTTCGCCGCGCACGTGGCTGTCACAGGAAGGAGTTTTGCATGAAACTATATGAAAATACCATGATCATCAGCGACCTCGATGGGACGCTGATCCCGCGCGGCGGGCAGGTGTCGGAAGCGAATCGCAACGCAATCGAGCGCTTTGTCGCGGGCGGCGGACGCTTCGGCATTGCGACGGGGCGCACGCCCGAGGCTGCAGATGGCTACGTCCACGCGCTCGCGATCACGGCGCCGAGCATTTTCTTCAATGGCGCGATGCTCTACGATTGGCAATCAAAGTGCGTGCTCGCAGCAAAGCCGCTGCCGGGCGGCGCGATCTGGCCGCGCTTTGCGGCGCAGTGCCTCGCGCATTTTCCAGAGGCGTGCGTCGAAGTCTATACGGCAGACAACTGCAACATCGTCAGCGACCCAGCGAATGACGACCCGCGCCTGCCGCTCGAATATTACCGTTACTGCCATGTGCCGCTCGATGAGGTCGCTGACACGGAGCGCACGCCGTGGCTGAAGTTTTTCGTCTCCGACGATCCCGCGCGGCTCGCGGTCCTCGAGCGGGAAAAAGATGCATTCGGCATCGGGAAGCTCGCCAACAGTTTTTATTCCGAAGCGAATTACTATGAGTTCGTGGCGAACGGTGTCTCGAAAGGCGCGATGATCGAAGAGATTCGCCGCTTGCCTGCGTACGAACATGTCCACATCATCGCGCTCGGCGATTATCTCAATGACAATGAGATGCTTGCGGCGGCGGACATCGGCGTCGCGTCCGGCAATGCGCACGCAGCGACGAAAGCGGCGGCCGATGTCGTTGGTTGCCGCGTCGAAGAGGATCTCATCCCCTGGGTGCTCGCAAATGTCCTGCATGATGGACTTTGACGGACAATCGTTGAAAAAAGCAGGTTGCAGTCGTTGACAATATACGGGTTCAATGATAACATAATCATCGTAAGTTTTTAATAACTTGCAGGCATAATAAAACACTTGCAACTCCGGAGCAAAAACGGAACAAAAAAGACAGTCGGAGGGCCAACACCGGCTGTTTTTTCTTGTGTTGCTAACACGAAATATCGTGTTTTGTATTTCTTCATTCGTATCTGGTGGATTGTAGGAAGCGATGATTTAAGACGGTCGTCCAGATTGCCGTAGATTTTCTGTCCCTATCTAGGAGACAAACCGGAGGCGTAGCAGCGCTACGTCGAGGATTTGTCGACGACGAGAGGACAGAAAAGATGCGGTAAGATGGGCGGGCGGAATAAATCAGTGCTTCCTATAGGAGAGGAGACACTTAGAACTCATGGAGGCATTCTGTATTGCCGTGGCCCTCGTCGGCCTCATGTATTTCGCGTATCGCGGCTGGTCGATCATTTTGATCGCGCCGATGTTTGCCGGGCTGGCGGCGCTCGCCAGCGCGTTCGGCATCTTGCCGACGTATACGGAGCTCTACATGACGCGCATGGCGGAATACGTCAAAACGTATTATCCCGTGTTCCTGTTTGGTGCCGTGTTCGCGCGCTTGATGGAAAAGGGCGGCCTTGCGGCGGCCGTCGCGGGCAAGATCGTCGAGGTGCTCGGCGAGAAGCGTGCCGTGCTCGCCGTGCTGCTCGGTTGCGGCGCGTTGACGTATGGCGGCCTCTCCGTGTTCGTCGTCGCCTTCGTCATGTATCCGTTTGGTGCGTACGTGTTCCGCCGCGCCGACATCCCGAAGAAGCTGTTGCCGGCCGCGCTCTGGATGGGCATTTTCTCCTTTGCCATGGTCTCGCTGCCCGGCACGCCGCAGATCCAGAACATCATCCCGTCGTCGTATTTCCAGACGTCGACGTGGGCAGGCCCGGGCATCGGCGTGTTCGCTTCGATTTTGTTCCTCGCCATCGGCTGGGGCTGGATTACGCATCGCGCGAAAAAGCTCCAAGCGGCTGGCGAAGGCTATGGTGCGCACAAGGAAGGGCGCAAGCGCCGCGAGCCGAAGATCAAGATTCCCTGGTACTGGGCGATGCTGCCGCTCGTCATGGTCATCGTCATCAACGTGATCCTCTCGAATCCTTTCAACTGGTCGTGGGGCTATCATTGGGATGACGGCGCGCTCGACGCCTTTGCGCCGCTCCATCTGTCGCTGCTTGCGGCGAAGGTCGGCAAGATTTCGGCGATCTGGTCCATCAGCGTCGCGCTCATCGTGAGCTCGCTCGCTGCCGCGTTCATCGGCCGCAAGCGCTTCATGGTCATGGATGGCTTCCTCGCGCCGATCAACTACGGTGCCCTCTCGTCGGCTGCTGCTGCGCTGAATGTCGCGTCGGGCTATGCCTTCGGCTGCGTGCTGACGACGCTCCCAGGCTTCGCGCCTGTCACGGCCGGCCTCATGGATCTCGCGACGTCGTTCGGTCCGCTCGTCTCGGCTGTCGTCACGACGAACATCATGTGCGGCATCACGGGCTCGGCCTCGGGCGGCCTGACGATCGCGCTGTCGGCGCTCGGCGACCAGTGGATGCAGATGGCGCTCGCGCAAGGCATCCCGCTCGAAGTCCTGCATCGCATCGTCGCCGTCGCCTCCGTCGGCATCGACCCCGTGCCGCACGCAGGCGCGCTCGTCACGCTCCTCGCCATCTGCGGCCTCACGCACAACGATTCGTACTATGACATCGTCGTCTGCATGGCGCTGAAATTCTTCGTGCCGTACCTCTGCGTCGTGTTCTATTTGCTCACCGGCATCTGCTGACGGTCCCTTTCGTTGACAACGCCTCCGCGAACGTGTAAAGTAGAGACCGCATCTCGCAAAAAATGTTCGCAAGGAGGCGTTTCCTTTTGTCACAGCAATTGCGCGGCAGCTTGTACCTGCTCGGCGCTGCGTTCCTCTGGGGCACGACATTCGTCGCGCAGATGACCGGCATGGACGAGCTCGGGCCGTATGGCTATAGCGCGGCGCGCTATGTCGTCGGCCTCGCTGCCATCCTCGTCATCTGGTACGCGTTTCGCGGGACGCGGGCGCAAGCGAAAGCAGCGGGCACGTATCGCGCTGGCTGGAAATACGGCATCGGCTCCGGCCTCTTCATGTTCACGGGCTCGATCCTCCAGCAAGTCGGCATGACGGGCACGACGGCGGGCAAGGCGGCGTTCATCACGTCGCTGTACATCGTGCTCGTGCCGATCGGCGCCGTGCTGCTCGGCCGCCGCATCAAAAAAGAAAATTGGGCAGGCGCGGTCATCGCCGTCACCGGCCTTTACCTCCTGTCGATGCATGGCAGTTTCTCGCTCGCGTATGGCGATGCGCTCGAGCTCATCGGCTCGTTCTTCTGGGCGGGGCAGATTCTTTTCATCGATCGCTTCGCGTCCGAGGTCGATGCCATCGAGCTCTCCGTCTCGCAGATCGCCGTCTGTGCACTCGGCAGCCTCCTGCTCGCGCTCGGCTTTGAGACCGTGACGCCGACGGCGCTTGCGAGCAGCTGGTTTCCGATTCTTTACGCCGGCATCGTGTCATCGGCCATCGCGTTCACGCTCCAGATTTTCGGCCAGAAATACGCCGACCCTGCACCAGCGGCAATCCTCATGAGCTTCGAAGCCGTCTTCGGCGCAATCTCGGGCGTCCTCGTGCTCGGCGAAGTCCTGACCGCACGCGAGACGATGGGCTGTTTGCTGATGCTCGCCGGCGCGATTGTGACGCAGGCAGGCGTGTTTTTCCAAAAGAAATCTGTAAAACATTGACATTTGTATGCAATCGGTGTATGCTGTGCATAGTTTTTAAGGAATGGAAGTGGAATAGCGTGAAGTTTGATGCGATGAAAATTGCGTTGGCCTGCCTGGCCGTCGTGCTGTTCTGCTGATGGATCGAGAACGCGAGGGTGGTTGCACAAAAATGTGCAGCCGCCTTTTTTGTTTTAGGGGTGGCACAAAAATAATTTTTCGTGTAGAATAATATGGATATAGAATGACGATAACATTGAGAGGTCTGATAATCATATGATGGCAGATGATACATCGCTGAAGCAGGCGCGCGTGACGATCAAGGTGATCGGCGTCGGCGGCGGCGGCAACAGCGTCCTCGCGCGCATGGCGGAAAGCGATTTCATCCATGCGCAGAACATCGAGGACATCGAGCTCATTGCAATCAATACGGACGCCAAAGTCTTGTCCGCGCTCGCGGGCAAGGGCATCACGTGCCTCCAGATCGGCGAGGGCATCACGCATGGCCGTGGCACGGGCGGCAGCTACGAAGTCGGCGAAGCGGCGGCAAAGGCGGACGCGAACAAGATCAAGGAGGCCATCCAGGGCGCGGACATCGCGTTCCTCACGGCTGGCATGGGCGCCGGCACGGGCACGGGCGCGGTGCCGGTCGTCGCGCAGATCGCGAAGGATCTCGGCGTGTTGACCGTCGGCGTCGTGACGATGCCGTTCGCTTTCGAGGGCACGCGCAAGACGCGCACGGCAAATGCCGGCCTCAAGGCGATGCAGGGCTACATGGATGCGCTGCTCGCCATCCACAATGACAACCTCATGAAACTGCCGGAGAACCGCAAGATTACGCTCGTGCAGGCATTCAAGCTGGCCGACACGGTGCTGGAGCAGGCGATCCGCTGCGTGGCGGAGCTCATCTTGAAGACGGGCGTCATCAACGTCGACTTTGCGGATGTCACGACGATCTTCACGCAGAGCGAGAGCAGCGATGCGCTGCTCGGCATCGGCGTCGGTGACGATGCGGCTGCGGCCGTCGAAGCGGCGGTCAAGAGCCCGCTCCTCGACAAATCGCTCAAAGGCGCGCGCGGCGTGATCTTGAACCTCACGGGCGACGCGTCCATGACGCTGACGGATGTCGACGAGGCGACGCATTTCATCTGCGACCAGACGCATCCAGAGGTCAATATCATCCTCGGTACGGTCATTGACGAGGAAATGAACGGCAAGGTCCAGGCGATGTTCATCGCGACGGATTTCGCGGACAGCATCGCCATCAAGGCGCCGAAGATCGAGGTGCCGGAGTCGAAACTCCAGAAACCAAAGGAGTTTGAGCTCGCGACGCCGTCGTTCATGCAGCAGCCGAAGCGGCCGGAGCCGCCGACGCCGCCGAAACAGCAGCCCTTTGCGATGCCGGCCTTCAGCATCACGAAAGGGCAGGACGGGACGAAGAAATCATGAGCGGCAAGCTCGGAAGATTTTCCCGTACGACGCTGATGCTTGGCGATGCGGCCATGAATCGTTTGGCGGCAAGCACGGTCGCCGTCTTTGGCATTGGGGGTGTCGGCTCGTATGCAGCCGAAGGCCTGGCGCGTGCCGGCATCGGCCATCTCGTTTTGGTGGACAACGACTCTGTCTGCCTCACGAACATCAACCGGCAGATTCACGCGACGACGCAGACGGTCGGGCAGAAAAAGACGGAGGCCATGAAAGAGCGCATCCACGCCATCAACCCGCAGTGCGTCGTTGATACCATCGAGTCTTTCTACCTGCCGGACGGAGAAGATGCGTTTTTCCAGATCCCGTATGATTACGTCGTTGATGCCATCGACACGGTAACGGGCAAGATCGGCCTCGTGCTCGCCTGCCACAAGCGGCACATTCCACTGATTTGCAGCATGGGCGCCGGCAACAAGCTCGATCCGACGATGTTCGAAGTCGCGGATATCTACGAGACGAGCGTCGATCCCCTCGCGCGCGTCCTGCGGAAAAAGCTCAAAGCGTATGGCATCCCGCATCAAGCCGTCGTATATTCGAAGGAACGTCCCATCGAGACGACGCTCCATGGCGGCTGCGGCACGGCGTGCATCTGTCCGCCGGGCGCGGCGAACAACTGCGAGAAAAAGCGTGCCGTACCGGGCTCCATCTCCTTTGTCCCATCCGTCGTCGGCCTCATCTGTGCCAGCGTCGTCATCCGTGCGCTCGCAGGCGTCACAGCGCAGCGCGGCGCGTGATTTTTGAACAATTTTTTCATATCTTGACACCTTTTTCCCTGCGTGATATGATATTGCCTTTTACTTTTCCTGCAAAAACGTGCTATAATAATATCAGCAGAGTTTTTGCTACGATTGTTGGAAGGGCAGGGTGATATATTTTGCAGGTGGGTGACAAAGTGTTTTATCCCATGCACGGGGCCGGCGTCATCACAGGCGTCGAGACGTGCGAAGTGCTCGGCGAGCAGAAGGATTATTTCGTCTTGACGCTGCCGCTCGGCAGCATGAAGGTCATGATTCCGACGGACAACGTCGAGAACCTCGGGCTTCGCGACATCATCTCGAAGGATGTCGTTGAAGAGATCCAGACGGTGCTCAAGGACAAGCCCGAACGTGTCATGGGAAGCTGGAACAAGCGTTTTCACGCGATCCTCGAGCGCATGAAGAAAGGCGACATCCTCGATGTCGCGGCGGTCACGCGCAACCTTTCGCTCCAGGATCGCCGCCGCAAAATCTCGAGCGGTGAGCGCCGTCTCATGGACATCGCACGCCAGATGCTTGTCAGCGAACTCGTTTATGCATGCGACAAGACGCCGGAGGAGGTCGACCAGTGGATTGACGACCAGCTGGAACGCAAGTCTGCATGAAATGTCCCCTTGCCTTCGTTGAAGGGAGGCAAGGGGATTCTTTGATTCTTTGTGAAAGAAGGGGTCTATTTGATTCTTGACCGCGTCTTGCGCTTCCTGATTACGGCGTTCCTCGCCCTTGCAGGAGGCGCGCTCTTTGAGCTCGCGAGCCCGCTGTTCGCGCGGTTTTTGAGCACGGAGATCTTCAACATGGAAATGGGCATGTTCAAGATCACGCTCGTGAGCTTCGTCTGCATCCTCCTAGGCGCCGTCGTCGGCGGCCTCATCGGATGGTTTCTCTCCCCATTTTTCATCAGCAAGCTCAAGCGGTTCGCCGTCTGGGTCGAGCAGCAGCTCGCCAAGATGCCGATCCATGATGTCATCGCGGGCGCCATCGGCCTGATCATCGGACTTATTTTAGCAAATCTTTTCTCCTCGGCCTTTGTGCGCATCCCCATCGTCGGCGATTACATCCCCGTCATCATCAGCATCGTGCTCGGTTATCTCGGCATGTACATCACGATCCGCAAGCGGAAAGAACTCACGGCGCTTTTTGACTTCGTGCCGAAAGCGATCCGCGAGGCCATGAAAGCGCGCGAGAGCAAGCAGGCCGCTGAAGCGGAAAAAGCGGCGGAAGCTGCGAAAGCCGCCGCAGCTGCCGCTGTCGCCGCCGCTGCGACGACGCAAGCCCAGCAGGACACGCAGCCGGTGCCGCAGGGGGCGGGCTACAAGCTGCTCGACACGAGCGTCATCATCGACGGTCGCATCGCAGACATCTGCGACACGGGCTTCATCGAAGGGACGATCCTCTTGCCCGTCTTCGTGCTCGAGGAGCTCCAGCACATCGCGGACTCCGCCGACGCGCTCAAGCGCACGCGCGGCCGCCGCGGCCTCGACATCCTCCAGCGCATCCGCACGGACTCGCGCATGAAGGTCGAGGTCACGAACAAGGATTACGACGACATCACGGAAGTCGACTCGAAGCTCGTGCGCCTCGCACAGGAAGTGAAGGGCAAGGTCGTCACGAATGATTTCAACCTCAACAAGGTCGCGCGCCTGCGCGGCGTCGAGGTGCTAAACATCAACGAACTCTCGAATGCCGTGAAACCCGTCGTGATTCCGGGCGAACACATGACCGTCACCGTCGTCAAGAACGGAAAAGAACCCGGCCAGGGCGTCGCCTATCTCGATGACGGCACGATGATCGTCATCGAAAACGGCCACCGCCACCTCGGCGCGACGATCGACGTCGAAGTCACGAGCGCACTCCAGACGGCCGCGGGCCGCATGATTTTTGCAAAACCAAACGCGTGAGGGATCACTATGGTCAGTGCCATTTTTCCTGCGGCAGGGCAAGGCAAGCGCATGCACGCAGGGAAGAACAAAGTCTTTTTGGAAATCGCCGGCGAGCCCATCCTCGTCCGGACATTGCGCCAGTTTTCACAGGTGAAAGAAATTGGCGAGCTCGTCATCGCCGTTGGTGCAGGCGAAGAAAACGTTGTGCGTGCGATGCTGGAAGCAGCTGACGAACGCAAACCGCTCAAGCCGTGGCAGCTTGTCACAGGCGGAAAAGAGAGGCAAGATTCCGTTTGGAACGGATTGCAAGCGAGTTCCCCGACGGCCGATGTCGTACTCGTTCACGATGCGGCGCGTCCGCTCATCTCTACGGATGTTATCAAACATGTGATCGAGCGCGCGCGATGTATGGGGGCTGCGGTTGCGGCTGTGCCATCGAAAGATACAATCAAGGTGGTCGATGAGCATCATAACGTGACATCCACCCCGGACCGCCGCACGCTCTGGTGTATCCAGACGCCACAAGGTTTCCAACGTGATTTGTTGATTGCTGCGAATGAAAAAGCCATCGCCGACCACTTCCTCGGCACAGACGACGCCAGCCTCGTCGAACGCTATGGCGCGCCTGTCGAAGTCGTCATGGGCGGCTACGAAAATATCAAAGTCACAACGCCGGGCGACCTCATTATTGCGGAAGCCTTCCTCCAGACACGCGAAAGGAGCACGAACAAATGACACGATTTGGCATGGGATATGATGTTCATCGCTTGGTCGAAGGAAGGAAACTCATTCTCGGCGGCGTGGACGTGCCGTTTGAAAAAGGCCTGCTCGGCCACAGCGACGCCGACGTGCTGCTGCACGCCATCAGCGACGCGCTTCTCGGCGCTGCGGCGCTTGGTGACATTGGCCGCCATTTTCCAGATACCGATCCGCGTTACGAAGGCGCCGACAGCCGCAAGCTCCTTGCGCATGTCCGCGACCTCTTGACGGAGCACGGCTACACCATTGGCAACGTCGACGCGACCATCGTCGCCCAGCGGCCGAAGCTCATGAGCTTCATCCCACAGATGGTGCAGAACGTGGCAGAGACGCTCGGCGTTGCTGTCGATCAGGTGAACATCAAGGCTACGACAGAGGAAAAGCTCGGATTTACCGGTAGCGGCGAAGGTATTTCCGCTTACGCTGTCGCAGGCATTGAGAAATAAATTTTGTAATTTCACATTGCAGGATTTGAGAGATAAAGATTGTAACTTTAGGAGGCGGAGGCTTTTCCCTGAAAATTTTTAAATCGAAGATTTACTTTTTTCAGGGGAAAGCCTCCGCCTCCAAGAGCACGAATACAACAAATTTCCAAAGGGAGACTCATTTATGTTGAAAGTCTACAACACGATGACCCGCCAAAAAGAAGAATTTCATCCGTTGAAACCCGGCGAGGTTTCGATTTATTGCTGCGGCGTCACGCCGTACAATGCGCCGCACATCGGCAATGCGCGCCCGTTCGTCACATGGGATGTCATCCGCCGCTATTTTGCCGCGCGCGGTTATCAAGTGCATTATATCCAAAATTTCACGGATGTCGATGACAAGATCATCAACACGGCGAACAAAGAGCAGACGACCTGGAAAGACGTCGCCGACCGCAACATCGCCATTTACTTCCACTCTATGGATGCCCTCGGCGTGCGCCGCGCGGATGTCTATCCGCGCGTCAGTGAGACCATGGCGGACATCATCAAGATGGTGCAGACGCTCATCGACAAAGGCTATGCCTATGCACTCGACAATGGCGACGTCTTCTATAGCGTGGAAAAATTCCACGGTTATGGCAAGCTCAGCGGCCGCAAGCTCGAAGACATGCAGGCCGGCGCGCGCATCGAAGTCGACACGCGCAAGCACCACCCGATGGACTTCGCTCTCTGGAAATCCGCGAAGCCCGGCGAGCCGTCGTGGGACAGCCCGTGGGGCAAAGGCCGTCCGGGCTGGCACATCGAGTGCTCGACCATGTCGCTGAAGTACCTCGGCGAAAAATTTGACTTCCACGGTGGCGGCAGTGACCTCATCTTCCCGCATCACGAAAATGAGATCGCGCAGAGCCAGGCCTGCATTGGCGATGACCACAGCTTTGCACAATATTGGGTGCACAACGGCTTCATCACGATTCACAATGAAAAAATGTCGAAGTCGAAGAATAACTTCTTCACCGTCGAAGACATTTTGAAGCAGTATCCGGGCGCCGTCGTCCGTTTCTTCATCCTCCAGACGCATTACCGCAGCCCGCTCGATTTCAGCGAAGACCGCATCAAGGAAGCGCAGACGAGCCTCGGCCGCCTCGAGACGACGCAGGGCTATGTGACGGAACTCGCGAAAAAGACCGGCACGGGCGATTCCGCAACTTCGCTCGCCGAAAAAGCTGCAGCCTGCAAGGAACGCTTCGACGCCGCAATGGACGACGACTTCAATACGGCGCTCGCCATCAGCGAACTCTTTGCGCTCTCGAAAGAATTGAACATCTATTATCAGGCAGTCGCGGACGGCACGCCGTTTGATGCGGCGCATTTTGCCCAGGCGAAAACTGCGTGGGACGAGATGGCATCGATCATCGGCTTGTTCGAGCAAGCCGATGATGCATCGGCCTCTGACGGCCTCGCGGACAAGCTCATGGACCTCATCATCGCCATTCGCCAGGATGCGCGCAAGGAAAAGAATTGGGCGCTCGCCGACCGGATCCGCGACGAACTCAAAGAGGCGGGCGTTGCGCTCGAGGACACGAAGACCGGCGTGCGTTGGAAACGGATGTAATGCATGAAATTTGACCGTTTTCAAGACCTCGTCCAGATGATGCTCACAGCGGATGACCAAGGCGGCATCGTCGAGCGTCATGGAAAGCTCACAGAATACGACGTCCGCCAGATGAACAGCCTCGTCCTCGCCTACGTCGGCGACGCGTATTTTCATCTGTTCATCCGCACGCGCCTCTTGGCGTTCGATCAGTCGAATGTCCGGGCGCTCCATGCGTTCAGCGCGCAGATCGTCTCAGCCGTCTGGCAGCATCGCGCCTATCTTGCCATCGAGCCGATGCTGACGGACGATGAAAAAGCGATTTACCGCCGTGCGCGCAATACGAAAAGCCACGCGCCAAGAAGCTCCACCGTTGCCGAATACCATTCGAGTACGGGCTTCGAGGCGCTCCTCGGCAGCTTGTATCTGCGGCATGAAGACGCACGCCTGCATGAGCTCGCCGAAGCGTCATTCCAAGTCATCGCCAAAGCCATGAGGAAAGAAATTCAGGAGGAGACATAAATTTTGCCCATCAAGGTCAAACTGCTTGATTATACACCAGAGCCGGAACGCGTCGTCGCCATGGCCGCGCGGCTTTGTTATTCTGCCGTCGGCGCAGAAGAATTATCGGAAAAACTCAGCGACGACAAGGTCCGTGCCATGGTGAAAAAAATGGTAGCCCTCGGTCACGCCTCGACGATCGAACACGTCTCGTTCACGTTCGGTATCGAAGGCGTCAGCCGCGTGCTCACGCATCAGCTCGTCCGTCATCGCATCGCGAGCTACGACCAGCAATCGCAGCGCTATGTCGCCGCGCACGGCTTCCAGTACATCACGCCGCCGACCATTGCGGCGAATGCGGAGGCGAAAGAGAAATACGACAAGCTCATCGCTGATATCCGCAAGACATACGACGAGCTCACGGCGCTCGGCATTCCAAAAGAAGATGCGCGCTACGTCCTCGCGAATGCAACGGAAACGAAAATCCTCGTGACGATGAATGCAAGATCGCTCCTGCATTTTTTCAACCTGCGTTGCTGCTACCGCGCCCAATGGGAAATCCGCGACCTCGCGTACAAGATGCTCGCCGAAGTCAAAAAGGTCGCGCCGACGCTCTTCCACAATGCCGGCGCGAGCTGCGTCAATACGGGCCGTTGCCCGGAAGGCGACATGACGTGCGGACGCTTTGCGGAAATGATGAAAATGCGCGAGCCGGATGATTGATAATACTGTGAGGAGGCGTTTTGATTGGCAAGAATCAAGGCATGGGAAGAATTGACGATATGCGATAATTTTTTGTTTCTCCGTGTCATGCGGAATCAACGTCTCTGTAAGCGGCTGCTCGAAAAAATTCTATGTATTCGCATTCATCGGATTTCGTATCCTGTGACAGAGAAAAGCATAGATGTTCGCTACGATAGCAAAAGCGTGCGTCTCGATGTTTTTGTAGAAGACGATAAGGGAACGCTTTACGATATTGAAATGCAGACGACAGACAATGCGAGTGCTGATGAATTGCCAAAGCGTTCACGATATTATCAAGCTATGATGGACATGGACGTGCTCGGGAAAGGCGAATATTATACAAGACTCCGGAAATCGTTCGTGATTTTCATCTGCACATTTGATCCGTTTGGACAAGGACGGAGTATTTACACGTTCCGAGAAACGTGCAAAGAAGATCCGTCTCTTTGCATGGGCGATGAGACGACAAAGATTTTCTTGAATAGCCAGGGCAGTCGGGAAGGGATTGACCCAGATATAGCAGCATTTCTTGATTATCTGAATGGTGAAACGGCGAAAGGATTATTCACACAGGAATTAGCGAATGAAGTACAAAAAGTTCGTGAACACAAGGAAACGAGGTGGGAGTATATGACGCTCGCAATGGAACTGCAACGGCAGAAAATGGAAGGCCATAAAGAAGGAGAAAATTTATTCGCAGCCCTTGTGTCCGCATTACTCGCTGATGGTCGTATGCAGGATGTTGAACGGGCGGCGAAGGATGAAGCGTACCGAAAGAAACTTTTTGAAGAATTTCACATGAATGGCGAGGACGGTGTGAGATAATGATTTAGAGCAGAGCAGAGCAATAATCGCATCCAGGTGGATGGAACCGCCTCTACGGGGAATAGCCGGTTTGAATACGAGCGATTATCATGGTGCCTACGACAAAAACGGTAATCGTGTCAATCCAGATAAAGACATTGTGATTGGGAAGTATGTTTGGATAGGACTCGGCTGTAAAATTTTGAAGGGCGCAAAAATCTCGGATGGATCTGTCGTTGGAGCTGGTACTGTCGTAACAAAATCGTTTGATGAGAAAAATGTCATCCTTGCAGGAAATCCGGCTGGAATTGTAAAACGGCAGATATTCTGGAAACATTGGAGAGCTGACGCGTGCCCCGTACCCAGGATTTTGCAAAAGGCTTGGAATCTTAATGCCGCAATGGAATGATTATGAATCACGTTGTTTGCAAGAGATTATGTTTTGTGGTCTTTCTGTTTTAGGAGAGTCTGATGGATCGAAAAGGTCAATACAAGCAACCCAAACATGAAAAAAACAATCGATGGGCATTTCAGCCAAATAAAGCATCGCAAGAATCGCGTCAGCGGAGACAAAAAAAACTCACCGAGGATGTCCTCATCGGTCGTAATGCCGTTGTAGAGGCATTGAAAGCCGGGCGGGGGATTAACAAGATTCTGCTCGCGCATGGCGACCAGCCGCATGGTGTCCAGGAGATTGTCGCGCTCGCGAAAGAGCGCGGCGTTGTTGTGCAATTCGTCGAGCGGTCGAAGATAGAAACGCTCGCCGCCGGGCATCGTCATCAGGGCGTGCTCGCTTTTGCCGCTCCCGTGCCGTACGTCGAGCTCGACGAGATTTTGGCGCGCGCCGAGGCGAAGGGCGAGCCGCCGTTTCTTCTTTTGCTCGACGAGCTCGAGGATCCGCACAATCTTGGAGCGCTCTTGCGCACGGCCGATGCGACGGGCGTGCATGGCATCTTGATTCCGAAACGCCGTAGCGTGCCGCTGAATGCGACCGTCGCGAAGACCTCGGCCGGTGCCGTGGAGTATGTGCCCGTTGCGCGCATCGGGAATGTCGCGCAGACATTGAAGCTCTTGAAAGAGCGCGGCTGTTGGGTGGTCGGTGCGGATATGGATGGTACGCCGTACGACAAGGCCGATCTCACGGGGCCGATGGTGCTCGTCGTCGGCAGCGAGGGCAAGGGCATGAGCCGCCTCACACGCGAGACCTGCGACGTGATCGTGAGCCTGCCGATGGTCGGGAAGATCAACTCGCTCAATGCGTCTGTCGCGGGCTCCATCCTCATGTATGAATCGCTGAAACAACGACTTTCGGCTAATAGATAGGACTGTAGTCCTTCAACTTGACGCAACCCTCTTTTCTGGGGTATAATCTGCTTTGTACAAGGAAATGAGTAAAGAACACACGAAGGGGAACGTGCGTATGGAAGCAGAAGCGAATGAAAACATGGGGATGAGCCCCGAAGAAATCAATGAATTCGATCATCTGACGGATGAAGAGCTCATCACCGAGATCAAAGACCATTGCAACAGCACGGCGCTCGATTACCTCATCAACAAATACCGGAATTTCGTGCGCGCGAAAGCCCGCTCGTATTTCCTCATCGGCGCGGATCGCGAAGACATCATCCAGGAAGGCATGATCGGCTTTTACAAGGCCGTGCGCGATTTTCGCAATGACAAGCTCGCGTCGTTTCGCGCATTTGCCGAACTCTGCGTCACGCGCCAGATCATCACAGCCATCAAGACGGCGACGCGGCAGAAGCACATCCCGCTCAATTCCTACGTTTCGCTCAACAAGCCGATTTACGACGAGGAAAGCGACCGTACGCTTCTCGATGTGCTTTCCGGTGCGAAGGTTTCCGACCCCGAGGAACTTGTCATCAGCCAGGAAGAGTTTGGCGACATCGAGAAAAAAATGGAGGAAATCCTATCCGATCTCGAATGGAAAGTCCTCATGAGCTATCTCGATGGCAAGTCGTATCAGGAAATTGCCGGCGATCTCCATCGTCATGTGAAATCCATCGACAATGCGCTGCAGCGCGTGAAGCGGAAGCTCGAAAAATACATGGAAAACCGCGGCGAGGGCATCGACCTCACGACGGTCTACCATGGCCTTTCCGCCATCAACCGCCGCCGCATGGACGGCCCGTCCGGCTTTGTCGGCTATGAAGCGCCGGACAGCTACGATGATCCTTGAGGATATCTTGACAATTCTTTTCAGTTATCGTATCATAAAGCTGTCGCAAGACTTTTCTCTGGAGCGTGATGGATTCGCGCTCTGACAACCGCATAAGTTATAGAACAGGTGTCGCAAGACTCAATAGAGAAGCCGGTGCGGAGCAATCCAATGCCGGCGCGGTCCCGCCACTGTAGGGGGAGCGTTTCCGCATTTACGTCACTGAAGAGGGCGAAGCCTCTTTGGGAAGGCGCGGAAGCGCGAGGAACCAAGCCAGGAGAACTGCCTGTTTTATCGTCACCGCATGACCCACGAGAGATGGGAAGGGGACGGAGCAGGATGCTTTGACCTTTTTCCGTGGGGAGAAAGGTCTTTTTATTTTCTATTTTTCCGAAGGGGGAACTTCTTCATGAAGAACTGGAAAAAGATGCTCGCTGCCTCGCTCGCTGTCACGGCCATGGTCGGCTTTGCGCCGCAGGCCACGGAAGCTGCGTATTCGCTGAATCCGGAAGTCAAGGACGCGACGCCGGCGCTCCTCGAAGCGTCGCAGATTGGCGTGCTGAAGCATGAGACGCCGGAGCTCCAGAACCTCGCGAACAAGGATGCCATCGTCGTCATGAGCTTTGGCACGACGTTCAAAGACACGCGCGAGAAGACGATCGACGCGACGGTCGCAGAGATCCAGGCCGCGCATCCGGACGTCAAAGTCGTCACGGCCTTCACGAGCCACATCATCATCGACCGTATTGCAGCGAAAGAGGGCATCAAGTATCCGACGCCGGAAGAAGCGCTCGAACAGCTCAAAGCCGAGGGCTACAGCCGTGTCGCGCTCGCGACGCTCGATGTCATCCCGGGCATGGAGTACGCGTACGACAAAGGCGTGTATGACAACTACAAGAACGAGTTCAAGAAAATGACGCTCGGCACGTCGCTCATGTACTGGCAGGGCCAGGAGGAGCAGGCCGATGACGTGACGGAGACGATCGAAGCGCTCAAGAGCCAGTTCCCGAAACAGGGCAAGAACGACGCCATCCTCATCATGGCGCATGGCACGCCTCAGATCTCGAATGCGTTCTACTCCGTCATCCAGGCGAAGATCGATGAGATGGGCCTCAAGAACGTCTACGTCTACACGGTCGAAGGCTGGCCTTCCCTCGAGACGGTGCTGCCGAAGCTCAAGGCGAACGGCATCAAGCACATCACGCTCATGCCGATGATGATGGTCGCCGGCGATCATGCGAACAACGACATGGCAGGCGACGAACCGGACAGCCACAAGTCGCAGCTTGAGGCTAAGGGCTTCAAAGTCGATGCATACATCCACGGCATCGGCGAGAATCAGAAGATTCGCGACCTCTACGTCCAGCGCGCAAATGATGCGTGGGATGCACTCGAGGCAGAATAATTTTTGTTCACGTCTGTGCTAGACACCATCTTGCCCATGAGTTGTCGATGAGAAGCAATTCCTTGACACCAGCGTGCTGGACGTGTATAATATCCGTTGTGATTGACGGGAGGCTCCCGTCATCGGACGGGATGTAGCGCAGTTTGGTAGCGCGCCTGCTTTGGGAGCAGGATGTCGCAGGTTCGAATCCTGTCATCCCGACCAATGCGTCAGTAGCTCAGTTGGATAGAGCAACGGCCTTCTAAGCCGTGGGTCGCGGGTTCGAATCTTGCCTGACGCACCAGGAATATCAAGGCCTCCGAGGTTTCCTCGGAGGCCTTTTTGGGTGCTTGTGGGTCAATCTGTGGGTCAACAAAAATGGTCTTTCCGCTCGAGAAGACCATTTCTTGCTATAGAGTTATTCGTATAACAATTTTTTCAACAGCAGCCAGTCCGGCTTCTTCGCCGCCTTGACGACGGCGTCGAAGTGCTCGCGTTCGTCGGCGGGCGGCTCACGGCTCGCGATGTCTTCGAGGACGAATTGGACGCTGTCGTAGTCGAAGGTCGCGGCGACTTCTTTGAGAATGAGCGATTTGCCTTCGCTGATGAACAAAATGGTTTCGCTTGCCATGGGTCTGCCTTCTTTCCGCAAATGATATTACGTTCATGAAACACCAAATTCCTAGGTTTTGAAAGATAAAGAACACATCCAAGCAGACGAGAAAAAATATTTTGACAATTCCTATTGTTTTCTGAAATCAAACAAAAGAAAAGAAAATACAACCGAATCTTGTATTATTTCACTTGAATTTCGGCGCGTTGATTGTTATACTGTATGCAGGGGAAACAAAAGCATTCCGATCGTTTCACGCACAAGTAACATAACAGTTCTTTTTGTACTTCAGGAGGTAGGTTTCCATCATGAAAAAAATCATCAATGAAGTCGAAAATGTCGAACAGGAAATGATCCAGGGCCTCGTGAAATCGCGCCCGCTGAAACTCGAGAAGCTCGAGGCGGGCAATATCGTCGTCCGCAAGGAGCGCAAACAGGGCAAGGTCGCGCTCGTGTCGGGCGGCGGCTCGGGACATGAACCCGCGCATGGCGGCTTCGTCGGCAAGGGCATGCTCGATGCAGCAGTTGCCGGCCCGGTCTTCACGTCGCCGACGCCGGACATGGTCTACGAGGGCATCAAGGCCGTCGCGACGGATGCCGGCGTGCTCTGCATCGTGAAGAACTACACGGGCGACGTCATGAACTTCGAGATGGCCGTCGATATGGCGAAGGACGAGGATATCCAGGCGGATTACGTCGTCGTCAATGATGATGTCGCCGTCGAGGACAGCTCGTTCACGACGGGCCGCCGCGGCGTCGCGGGCACGATCCTCGTGCACAAGCTCACAGGCGCGCGGGCCGAGGAAGGCGCGACGCTCGCGGAGGTCAAGGCGACGGCGGAGAAGGTCATCGCGAACGTCCGCTCGATGGGCATGGCCATCCAGCCCTGCACGGTGCCGGCGGCCGGCAAGCCGGGCTTCGAGCTCAAAGACGACGAGATGGAGATCGGCATCGGCATCCACGGCGAGCCGGGCACGCATCGCGAGAAACTTTTGAAAGCGAACGAGATCGCGAAGCAGCTCTTGGACAAGATCCTCGCCGACCTCGACTACAAAGGCCACGAGGTTGCCGTCATCGTGAACGGCATGGGCGCGACACCGCTCATGGAGCTCTACATCGTCAACAATTTCGTGCAGGATTACCTGAAAGAGCAGGGCGTCAAGGTCTATGACACGATGGTTGGCAACTACATGACGTCCATCGAGATGGCCGGCTTCTCGCTGACGCTGCTGCGCCTCGACGACGAGCTCAAGCGCCTCTATGATGCGCCGGCGGATACGGCAGCGCTCCGGAAGTAAGTACGCGCACCCGCGGGGCGTTACGACGTACGTATTGTTATTGCGTACAGGGGACTCCCTAGAGTTTGAGGGAAAGAAGGAATTCCATTTGGCGATTGATAATAAGAAACTTGTGGTGATCTTGCAGGCGACGGCGAAGCGCATCGAGGCAGAGAAGGCATTCCTCACGGAGCTCGACAACGAGATCGGAGACGGCGACCACGGCATCAACCTTGCGCGCGGCTTCGCGGCCGTCGAGAAAAAACTGCCGGAGCTCGCGGACAAGGACATCGGCGCCATCCTGAAGGGCGTCGGCATGGCGCTCGTCTCGAGCGTTGGCGGCGCGTCGGGCCCGCTCTACGGCACAGCGTACATGAAAGCCGGCGCGGCCATGAAGGGCAAGACGGAGCTGACGGCGGACGATCTTGCGGCGGCTTTCGATGCGGCCATCGGCGGCGTGCAGATGCGCGGCAAGGCGCACGAGGGCGAAAAGACGATGCTCGATGCGCAGATGCCGGCGTGCAAGGCGTACAAGGACGCGCTGGCCGCGGGCAAAGACGTCAAGACGGCGCTCGGGGACGCGGTCGAGGCCGCGCGCAAAGGCGTCGAGTACACGAAGACGATCCTCGCGACGAAAGGACGCGCAAGCTATCTCGGCGAGCGCTCCATCGGGCATCAGGACCCGGGCGCGACATCGTCGCTCATGATCCTCGAAGAGCTCGAGAAAGCGCTGTAACGCAATTCGCAAAAACCTCGCACACATCCCGCAGGAGGAAGTATCATGGTAGGAATCGTCATCGTATCGCACAGCCAAAAGCTTGCGGAGGGCGTCAAAGAACTCGCGCGCATGATGGCGGCGGACGCGCCCGTCGCGGCGGCCGGCGGCCTTGAAGACGGCGGCCTTGGCACGAGCTTCGAGCGCATCATGGCCGCGATCGAGGCCGTCGATACGGGCGATGGCGTCGCCGTGCTCATGGACATGGGCAGCGCCGTCATGACGACGGAAATGGTGCTCGAGGCACTGGACGGAAGCGATGTGCGCATGCTCGATGCGCCCGTCGTCGAAGGCGCCGTGCTCGCGGCGGTCGAGTCGCAGATGGGTACGAGCCTCGATGAGATCGCTGCGAAAATCCAGCAGGTGCGCGATGTGAAAAAACTCGCGGAAAACTGAAGAAAATCTGCAAAAAATTTTAGGACGACTCTTGCAACAGTCGTCCTAAAATTTTATAATAAAGATAAGAATATCATTCTTTGATTTTCCAAGGATAGAAACGTTTGAAGGCGAGGGATAGCTATGGGAATCTCAGGTATTGGTGGCGGCGGGACGCAACTCTGGTCGTTCCAACAGCTGAACCGCAAAGTGGATTCGGAAGGCGTGCAGACCGCCTCTGAAATCTCAAAGAAAGCCGGCGATTATTCGCGCGTGTCGAACTTCGGCACGGAGACGAAGCTCGGTTCGAGTGTCTTCCAGCAGAGCAACCAGCGTACCATTGACATCGGCGAGTCGAAGACATCGCAGGTCATGGACAAGGCGAAGAGCTACTACGAAGTCTCGAACTTCGGCACGGAAACGAAGCTCGGCACGAGCAAGTTCCAGCAGGGCAACGAGAAGGTCAACAACCTCGGCGAGGACAAGACGTCCCAGGCCATGCGGAAGGCGAAGAGCTACTACGAGGTATCAAATTTCGGCAACGAGACGAACCTCGGCAAGAGCCGTTTCCAGCAGACGAATGCGAACGTCAGCGCGAAGTTCAACTCCGTCGCGAGCGCTTACAAGCAGTCGGCCAGCCTCGGCAGCACGAATACGAAAGGTGCGCTTGTCGATATCGGGGCATGAATTTATGAAAGAAACGGGACAGTTGTGATTCCTGAAGTAGTTTCATAAAACTGCTCACCGTAACTCTTACAGCAGGCTTTCCCCCTGGGAAAAGCGGACGCAAGGCGCTTTAGCGCCTATGCGGTCGCTTTATCCTTTAGGTAGAGCTGGCGCGCGCAGCGCGACTGAGAGGGTACAAGGGTTCGATTTGTCTCAATCACAAAGAAGCCTTCGAAGCATTACGTTTTAACTCAAACGACGCAATGCTTTGAAGGCTTCTTATTTTTGTTTGGCTATCGCACCCTAGTACCCGCTCCACCGCTGACGCGGTCCCCCTCTCCCAGAGGGAGAGGCTTCGGTATTCGTCACGCTCGGCAACAGATCCATGTGGAATGGTATTCGTAATTGCAACAGCTTTTTCATACCAGAGCTCAGAACAGCATATTCAGCAGATTGCCCGTCGTCGCGTAGCTCGAGATCGCGAGGAGCGTCGAGCCCGTGTAGAGCGAGGCGGCTTTCGTTTCGTTGCCGAACATCTGCGTCGCCGACGGGAAGATCTTGTCGCTCTGGAAGTTCGCCTGCGCGACATGATCCTCGGCTTTGCCGGCGAGGCCGTTCTTGCCGAGCGTGTTTTCCACGCGGCTGCTTTCCGTCGTCAGCGCGGTCGCGAGCTTGTCTTCATCGACGGAGAGCGCGCCCGTCTTGCTGTCGACATTGATGCCGATCTGGCTGTACTGGCCGGAGCGGTACGTCGTGTCGGCGAACGCCGTCGCGAGTGCCGAAGCGCGATCCGACACGCTCTTGTTGTCAGAGAAGAAATCGAGCGCATCGTTGTAATCAGAGACGAGGCTCTTGATGCTCGAGATCGCCGACTTCAGGCCGTCAGAGTACGTCTTCGTGCCGTCGCTCGCGGTCGTGATGTCGCTTTCCGAAAAGTCGAAATTCATGTTCGCGACGGTCTTCGCGGAGCTTGAGAGATCGGAGAGCGTCCCTTTCATCTCCGTGTTGAACGTCTGTTTTGTCGATTCGTACGACGAGACGAGGCCGGAGTAGCCGGACTTGATGCTCGAGAGCGTCGCCATGTCATTCGCGGACGACGAGGAGCTGTAGAGCGACGACGCAGCGCTCGAGCTGTTCGAGCTACTGGTATTCGTCAGCGAGGAGAGTGCCGACGAAGTTGACGCGTCCGTTGTCGTGCCGCTCGTGATGTTGAGGCCCTGCTTCTCGGCCATCTGGTACATCATGTACGTGTTGTTCGTCATCGAGGAAATCGTTGCCATGATGAAACACCTCCTTCCATGGAACTAGATCAGAAAACTTGCGGAAGGGCAAGCAGGAAATCTGCTTTCTCTTCTCGTATTATATCGTATCAAAGAAAGAAAAACTTAAGAGGAGAACAAAATTTATGAAGAAAATATTTGCGGAGCACATCCAAGAGATGTTCGACGTGCCGGATGAAACGCTGCGTGCAGGCATGAGGGACTTCATGAACGACATGGAGCGCGGGCTCGTCGATTCCAAGATATCGACGCTCTACATGGAGCCGTGCTATGTTGCGTTGCCGACGGGCAAAGAACGCGGCCGCGCCGTCGCGCTTGACTTTGGCGGCACGAATGCGCGGGCATCGCTTGTTGAATTGACGGATGATGGATTGCTTATGCGGAAACAAGTCGCGAAGCCGTTGCGCAAAGCGGGCGCGTATGATGTCACGACGAGCACGACGACGCGCGACGAACTGTTTGATTTCCTCGCTGCGCTAGTGGTTGACGTGTTAGATGGAAACGGCACGGAACAAACGCTCCCGCTCGGCCACACGTTTTCCTATGGCACGCATCAAGAGGACTTGCACGACGCGCGCCTCATCGTTTGGTCGAAAGAAATTGCCGTGCCGGGCGTCGAGGGCGAACTGGTGAATGCGTTGCTCGCAGATGCGCTCCGTCGTAAACACGTCAACGTCCAGCCGACGGCCATCCTCAATGACACGGTCGCCGTGCTGCTCGCGGCAGCGTTTGCACATCCCGGCACGGCCATCGGCACGATTTACGCGACGGGGTTCAACAGCTGCTATCTTGAGACCTTTGGAGGAAACCGGCTGCCGATGGTCTACAACATCGAGTCCGGCAGCTTCGGCCATTTCCCGCAGAATGATTACGACAAGGCACTCGACGCAGCGAGCGCGAAGCCTGGGGCACAGCGGCTCGAAAAGATGATTTCCGGCCGTTATCTCGGCGAGCTCATGAGCCGCATCGTGCGCGATGGTGATGCATTCGAAGCGTTGCCAACGTTCACAGGCGAAGATGTTTCTCGTTTTGCAACGGAAGGAACGGAAACAGAAAGCATCGTTGCAAACGCACTGATTCGTCGTTCGGCGAAACTTGCTGCGATGACACTCGCCGCTGTGTTGCGGCATCGTGCCAATGTGGACGGGCAAGAACGTGTTCCCGCGCAGCCGCTCGCCATCGACGGCTCCGTCTTCGAGCATATGCCGGGCGTTGCAGCTGAAATGCGCAAGACGCTTTCAATGCTCTTGAGCTCGGAAGAAGCCGCAGGCCTGACGTTCACGCTCGAAAAAGACGCCTCCGGCACTGGTGCAGCGATTGCCGCTGTACTGGGCACCGACTGAAGTCTCTCCCATTGGGAGAAGGGGGCCGCGAAGCGGTGGAGAGGGTCCCCTGTACGGCAAAGGGATTCGTACGTTGTATCTTTTCGCGGGTGCGCGCACGAAATTTTTCAAAATCACTCATAAAAGGCCTTTACTTGTCAGCGAAAAGAGTGTTACGATAAAGGCAACGAAGTTCGTTTCACCATCAACATTTGGAGGTATATTCATATGCTGAAAAAGACGAAGATCATCTGCACCCAGGGCCCGGCGACGGAGCGCCCTGGCGTCCTCGATGCCCTCATCGAGAACGGCATGAATCTCGCACGTTTCAACTTCTCGCATGGCAACCACGAGGAGCACCTGAAGCGCATCAATGCGGTGCGCGAGGCGGCGAAGAAGGCCGGCAAGGTCATCTCGCTCGTGCTCGACACGAAAGGCCCGGAGATGCGCCTCGGCGAGTTCAAAGACGGCAGCGTCATGCTGGAGAAGGGCAAGCCGTTCACGCTGACGTATGACGAACAGCCTGGCGATGAGACGCACGTGTCCGTCAACCACAAAGGCCTCTACACGGAAGTGAAGCCAGGCGATACGCTGCTGCTGTCCGATGGCCTCGTCGCGCTGAAGGTCGAGGAGATCAAGGGCAAGGACATCCTCACGACGATCCAGAACGACGGCAAGATGTCGACGAAGAAACGCGTCGCCGCCCCGGGCGTCAGCCTCGGCTTGCCGCCGATTTCCGAGCAGGATGAAAAAGATATCATTTTCGGCTGCGAGCAGGACATGGATTTCGTCGCGGCCTCGTTCATCCAGCGCCCGGAGGACGTGCTCGCCATCCGCAAGCTCGTCGAAGAGCACAACGGCCACATGGAGATCCTGCCGAAGATCGAAAACCTCGAAGGCGTCAAGAACTTTGACGAGATCCTCGCGGTCTCCGACGGCATCATGGTCGCGCGCGGCGACCTCGGCGTCGAAGTGCCGGCGGAGGACGTGCCGCTCATCCAGAAAGACATCATCAAGAAATGCAACATGGCGGGCAAGCCGGTCATCGTCGCGACGCAGATGCTCGAGTCCATGACGACGAATCCGCGCCCGACGCGCGCCGAGGTCTCCGACGTCGGCAACGCCATCCTCGATGGCACGGACGCGATCATGCTGTCCGGCGAGACGGCGTCCGGCGATTACCCGGTCGAGGCGGTCTCGACGATGAACCGCATCGCGCATCGCATCGAGAGCTCGCTCGAGTACAAGGAACTCTTTGTCGAGCGCGGCATCGAGCATCTGAAATCCCGCACGCGCGCGGTCGCCCATGCGACGGTGCAGATGGCGTGGGAGCTCGACGTGCCGGCCATCGTCACGCCGACCGTCAGCGGCTACACGACGAAAGTCGTCTCGCGCTACCGCCCGAAGGCAGCCATCGTCGCCTACACGCCGAATCCGAAAGTCGTCCGCCAGCTGAATCTGCGCTGGGGCGTCTATCCGGTGCTCGGCACGGAGTGGCATGACGTCGACGAGATGATGGCGAACTGCGCGTCGGCAGCCGTCAAAGGCGGCTTCCTGAAGCGCGGCGACACGACGATCATCACGTCCGGCATCAAGCTCCAGAGCAAGACGAGCGTCGGCAACAACACGAACATGATCCGCGTGTACCAGATTTAAACAGACAAACGCAAATACATCTGCCGCGGGCAGAAGTTTATGCATCGGTCCCGCACCGTTAGGCCTTTGAAGGTGCGGGGGAGCCGGTGCATTTTCTTTCGGAGGAATGCATCATGAAAACGGCTTGGCTCATCCTGCTCTTCGCCGGCGTGACGGAAGTGACGTGGGCGATTGCGATGAAATATTCCGAAGGCTTCACGCGCCTTGTGCCGAGCGTCGTGACGGCAGTGTTTTACATCGCGAGCGCCGTCCTGCTCTCGGTTGCGCTGCACAAACTCCCGCTCGGCACGGCGTATGCGATATGGACGGGCATGGGCATCGTCGGCACGACCGTGCTCGGCGTCGTGCTGTTTCACGAGACGTTGACGCCCGCGCACATCGTCTGCCTGCTGATGATCGCCGGCGGCATCGTGGGGGTGAAGATGCTGACGTGAAAATTTTATAAAAATACTTAAGAAATCTTCAAAATATCCGATAAACAAAATATAGAAAGGTTACGCGACCGTACACGGAGGTATCACCATGCAGATTCAAACAAATGCATTGGCAGACCGCACGCAGATTGTACAGAACAATGGATGCATGCCTGTCTCAGCGACATCGGTTTCCGATGCACAGGGAAAGGCAGCAGACGATTTTGCGGCGGCGTATGGTGTGGAGATCAGCGACGCAGGGCGGCAGCTGCAGGAGATGCAGAAGCAACGGAATGACGTACTGACTTCCGATGTGCCTGTCCCGAAAGACGCGATCGAGGTCGGCGAGCCCATCGAGCCGCTGAAGAAGGAAGGCCCGATCTTTTTCCTCACGGATGACAACTGGGCTGAAGTCTTTTCCCTTGCGACGGATATGGAAGCGATCGAGTCCCATCTCGCGAGTTTGATCGAGAGCCCGAGCGAGTATTGGAATGTCGGCAACGTGCAGGAGCTCGGCAAGGCGCTGAATGGCTACAGCCACAAGCAGGAAGCGGCCATTCGGAGCGGCAAGGATACGTATCTCCAGAGCATCCAGGACCGGCTGGATGCCTTGGACGGCGACCGCCAGAATGAGATGTTGAACAAGATCCGTTCCATGGTCGGTTCCGTGCAGCGCTGCATCGACATCGATTGGAAGAGCGAGTGGTTCCAAGAGGACATCGCGGGCACGGTCGTCTCGCTGCCCGACCTCAAGGATGCGACGGGCAAGCCAAAGGCGTATTTCGGGCAGTCGATGGCGGTCTACAGCTATATGCAGGAAATGAACCGCCAGTCGCAGGAACTTTCGATCGTTGACAAGATGCTCGGCAACGGCGACGCAGAAGATGACACGCTCTCGGCAGGCAGTGTGCAGAAAAAATCCTCGCTCGAAGACGGCCTCGCAGCCTATCGCCACGACCGCGCCATCGTTCATCTGATTGCAGAGGACGCTCCAGCGGATTACGATGGCCCGTTGAACTACGGCGTGCGCTCCGACGGTGCCATCGTCGAACGGCCGAATGAGGAGACGCACAACAGCGCGCGCGGCTACGATTGGGAAGCCATCATGAAAGCGTACAAAGAGGAGCACCCGGAGCTCGCGGCGGCCATCCGCTGGGAACGCGTATGACGGCTGTAATTTCACACTTTTCCTTGCTATCTCCTATAGGTCTGTGATAAGATAAGCTGTACATCTTTTCGAAAGAACAGGAGGCAGGGATTTGCTGACCTTATTGATGATCCTCGACGCGATCGTCTGCATCGCGCTCATCGCGGCCGTGCTCGGCCAGGAAGCGAAGTCGGATGGCATGGGCGGCCTCGGCGGCGGGGCGGATACCGTCTTCTCGAGCAAGGCGCGCGGCATGGACGCGCTCCTCGCGCGCGTGACCGTTGTGCTCGCGATCCTTTTCGCGCTCATCACCATCGTGATCGCCCGTATGACCATGTGACAACGAATCGGCGTCTTCTCCCGTGCATCGTGGTGGGAGAGGCGCTTTTTCGTGTTTTTGAGAAACGGCGCAAGGAGGTGGCGTGATGATCCAGAAAGGCGCGGAGCCGTTCTTTTTTTCGGGCGGCTCGCATGGCGTACTGCTGTTGCATGGCTTTACGGGGAGCCCCGCGGACCTGTTGCTCCTCGGGAAATTTCTGCATCGGCAGGGATTCACGGTGCTCGCGCCGCGCATCGCGGGCCACGGCACGACGGAAGAGGACCTGAGCCGCCAGACGGCTGAGGATTGGCTCGACAGCGCGCGCGATGGCTATGCGATGCTTTCCGGTTGCTGCAAGAAAATCTCCGTTGTCGGCCACTCCATGGGGGGCGTGCTCGCGTTCCTCCTTGCGGCGGAGTGCAAAGTGCATCGCCTCGTGAGCCTGGCGACGCCCGTCTTCGTTGCGCCGGAGCGCGGCGCTGACCGTCTGCCGCCGTTGCAATTCTGCCGCGGCCGTTTCGTGCCGAAGCACCGGCGGCACATGGAAAAAGTCCCGGATGCCGTCAACGAGACGTACCTCACGATGCCACTCGTCTCCGTGCATGAGCTCTTCGGCCTCATGCATACGATGACGGAAAAGCTCTCAAGCGTCGACCGCCCGGCGCTCATCCTGCACAGCGTGAACGACCACACGGCCGATCCGAAGAGCGCGGCGTACCTCGCGGAGCATATCCGGACGGAGCGCAAAGCCGTCGTTTACCTCAAGCGCTCGGGGCACCTGCTGCCGCTCGACAAGGAACGCGACAAGGTGTTTTCAATGACGGCGAAATTTCTCTTGGGGAAATGGCATTTTCATCGTTCGAAAAAACGGAAAGAAACGGAAGAAGCGCAAGCCAAAGGCTCCCCCTCTGGGGAAGCTGTCGAGCGCAAGCGAGACTGAGAGGGTAGCGCTTGAACAATATTCACGATTCTATCGAAAGGATAGAGAATCGACGTAGGCCGTTACCCTCTCCGCCCCTGACGGGGCACCTCCCCCAAAGGGGAAGGCGTATTGTACGTGAACTGAAAGGAAATTGAATGGAAGAAACAACACAGCAACCCACGGTCGTCGGACGCCTCTCGATGACGTCGAAGGGCTTTGGCTTCATCATCCCGGACGTCAAGGAAACGGAAGAAGAGACGGACGTCTTTGTGCCGGGCACGCAGCTCGGTACGGCCATGCATGGCGACCATGTCGTCGCGCGCGTCACGCCGCCGGAAGAAGAGGGCCAGTCGCGCGTCGGCGAGATCATCGAGATCCTCGAGCGCGCGAATGAGCATCTCGTCGGCACGTTCGAAAGCCGCAACACGTTCGGCTTCGTCACGCCAGACAACACGAAGATCGGCATGGACATCTTCGTGCCGAAGCGCGCGTTTGGCGGCGCCGTGACGGGCAGTAAGGTCGTCGTCCACATCACGAAATGGCCGGAAGGCCGCCACAATGCCGAGGGCGAAATCACGGAAGTCATCGGCCAGAAAGGCGATCCGGGCGTCGATGTCGTCTCCGTCATGCGCGCCTACGAGCTCCCCGATGCGTTCCCGCCTGACGTGCAGGACATCGCCGACCATATGGAAGAGAACCCGACGCCGGACGAATACGAAGGCCGCCGTGACCGCCGCGACCTCACGATTGTCACGGTCGATGGCGATGATTCGAAGGACTTCGACGACGGCGTCTATGTCAAGAAAAATGACGACGGCTCCTATTTCCTCGGTGTCTACATCGCCGATGTCTCGTGGTACGTCCGCGAGGGCGAGCCGCTCGACAAGGAGGCATACGAACGCGGCACGAGCGTCTACCTTGTCGACCGCGTCGTGCCGATGCTGCCGTTCGCGCTGTCGAATGGCATCTGCAGCCTGAACGCCGGCGTCGACCGCCTCTCGATGGCCTGCGAGATGCACGTGAGCCCCGAGGGCGAGATCCAGAGCTACGAGATCGTCCCGGCCGTCATCCACGTCTACCGCCGCCTCACGTACAACATCGTGAACCGCGTGCTCGTGGAGAAAGACCCGGAAGAGATCGAGCGCCAGAAAGACCTCCTGCCGATGCTCGAGACGCTCGAAGAACTCCGTCACGTCATGAAGGCGAAGCGCCATGCGCGCGGCTCCATCGACTTTGACCTCGCCGAAGTCAAAGTGAAGCTCGATGACGAGGGTCATCCCATCGAGCTCGTCAAGCGCACGGGCTCGCTCGCGGAATCCATCATCGAGGAATGCATGCTCGCGGCAAATGAGACGGTCGCGAAGCACATGGACCTGAAGCACCTGCCGTTCCTCTATCGCGTGCATGAGCAGCCGAGCGATGAGAAGATCACGAACCTCAATAATCTCCTCGGTGCGTTCGGCCTGTTCGTCCACGAGGATGAAGAAGGCCACATCCGCCCGATGGACGTGCAGAAAGTGCTCGAAAAAGTCAAAGGCCGTCCCGAGGAAAAGATCGTCGAGACCGTGTCGCTGCGCTCGATGCAGCAGGCACGCTACGCGGCGGAAAGCCTTGGCCACTTCGGCCTCGCCGCGCGCTACTACACGCATTTCACGTCGCCCATCCGCCGCTACCCCGACCTCATCGTCCATCGACTGCTGCGCGAGACGTTCGCGACGGGCACACTGCCGCAAGAGCGTCAGGAAAAACTCCGCTTGCTACTGCCGGACATCGCCGACCACGCGTCGCAGCGCGAGCGCGTCGCCATCGAAGCCGAGCGCGAGACGACGGACATGAAAAAAATCGAATACATGGCGCAGTTCGTCAATCAGGAATTTTCGGGCACGATCTCGGGCGTCACGACATTCGGCCTCTTCGTCGAGCTCGAGAACGGCGTCGAAGGCCTCGTCCACGTCTCGACGATGACGGACGACTACTATGAGTACAAAGAAGAGCAGTACGCCATGATCGGCGAGAAAACGCTGAAGCAGTACCGCCTCGGCGACGCCGTCGAGATCGTCGTCGTCCGTGCAAACGTCGACGAACGCAACCTCGACTTCGTGCTGAAGGAAAACGCAGACGATCCTGCAGCGCTTGCCAATGCGACGGGCGGCGGAAAAAAAGGCGGCAACGGCCGCAAGGATGGCGACGGCAAAAAATCCGACCGCCGGGGTGGGCGCAAAGATCGTTCGGATCGCTCCGACCGTTCGCGTGGCCGCCGTGGCGGCAAGGACGGCGGCAATGCCTTTGCTGAAGCATTCCGCGCCGCCGAGCATCGCAGCAAGGATGACCATCCGGGCCGCAACCGCGGCAAGAGCGGCGAGAAGCGCAGCGGCCGCACGACGCAGCCGCGCGACACGCGCCGTCCGTCCGGCAAGAAGGACATCAAGGAAGTCCGCCTCGAAAAGCGCGTCGCGAACGCCTGGGGCACGCCGCGCCCACAGCGCGAGAAGCGCGACGACTACCAGCGCGTCCGCGTCACGGGTCTCAACACGGCCGTCTGGCCCGATCCGCCGGGATACCACGAGCGCAAGCAGCGCGAGGAAGAGCTCCAGCAGAAGCAAAAGAGCGCCGACCGCCAGCGCCCGCGTCCGCATCGCAAGACGGAAGACGGCACGAAAGACAGCAAGTAAACCGACACCCTACGCCTCCCCCTCTGGGGGAGGTGGCCCCGAAGGGGTCGGAGAGGGTAACGACATAACTTTTTTGTATTCCTTTCGAAAGGAATACAGAATTTGTCCATACGCTACCCTCTCCGCCTCGCATTCGCTCGGCACCTCCCCCAGAGGGGGAGGCAAGAGGACGTTGGCAATCGTCTGGAATCTAGGTGAATCATTTGGGCAAGAACAACATCCCCATCAAGATCGTCTGCGAAAACCGCAAGGCGCGCCACGACTACTTCATCCACGAAACGTATGAAGCCGGCATCGAGCTCCAGGGCACGGAGGTCAAGTCGCTGCGCGATGGTCGTGCGAATCTCAAAGACAGTTTCGCGAGCATCGAAAGCGGCGAATGCTTCCTCGAGAACATGCACATCAGCCCATTCAAACAAGGCAATATGTTCAACCATGATCCGCTCCGCAAGCGCAAGCTGCTGCTCCACAAGAGCGAAATCCTGAAGCTTTTTGGCGAGACGCGCCAGAAAGGCTTCACGCTCGTGCCGCTCAAGATCTACTTCAAGCACGGCCGCGCCAAAGTCGAACTCGCTCTCGCCTCCGGCAAGCACACGTACGACAAGCGCGAAGACCTCAAGAAAAAAGCCGACAACCGCGAAGTCGAACGCGCGCTCAAAGAACGGCAGCAATATTAAAAGGAGTCACCATGTACCAAGACATTGTCCTCGAAAAAATGATCGCGCTCGACCGCGGCGACGCACGGCGCATTCAGCATTTTATCAAAGTCTACGCCTTCGCGTCGTACATCGGCCGCCGCGAAGGGCTCGACACGCGCACGCAGCGCATCCTCGAGCTCGCCGCCATCGTCCACGACATCGGCATCCACGCCGCTGAGGAAAAATATCACTCGACGGCTGGAAAATATCAAGAACAAGAAGGCCCGGCGCTCGCGACAAAGCTTCTGACAGATTGCGGCGTGCCCGAGGACCTCACAAAGCGCGTCGCGTTCCTCGTCGGCCACCATCATACGTACACGGATGTCGACGGCCTCGACTGGCGCATCTTGCTTGAAGCCGACTTCCTCGTCAATGCGTATGAAGACCAGCTGTCCGAAGCCGCGCTTCGTTCGGCACGCGAAAAGATTTTCGAGACGGACACCGGAAAACACATCCTCGCCACGATGTTCGGCCTCGCGTGAAAGGATGCCTGCGCTAAGAGCTTCACGTCAGCATATAAAAAAACTGCGTGTCGCAACTTTTCCTTTACAACGCGCAGATGAAGTAGTATAATAATTTTCGTTCGGGACGTAGCGCAGTTTGGTAGCGCGCTTCCTTGGGGTGGAAGAGGTCGTGGGTTCAAATCCCGTCGTTCCGACCATTTTGAAATGTGAAAACGAGGCGCTTCTTTATCAAGCAGAAGCGTCTCGTTTTTTGTTGTTCGTATGCAATAAATTATGGAGAAATTTCGGGGAGTTCGGATAGCAGAACCTTTTGATACCCGTCCTTCTTCTTGTCCTCTGGATGCGGTTCAAGGCCGATCACCGTGATGTCGTGATGCTCCGGCCCGTAAACCCAATACATACGAGCGGCGCGGCTGTTGCGGTTTTCGAGATAGGATTGAAAGACCTTTCTGCCTTTGTTGTATCGTTTCGAGAGTTGCGGGATTTCGTGCGTATGGAGGCCGGGATAGGCAGGATTCATCGCGAGGTGCGCCATCGCTTGTCCCCATTTTTGAAAGAGTTGTCGTTCGTCGCTTGCGAGTGTTCCTTCCTTCGCACCTGTCGAAAGGTGCTGCCAATAGGCGAGCATTTCGGGGACGCCGAGACGGATTGCAAATGGTTTCATCGTTCACCCTATGAACGCGGAGAGGTCGATCGGGTCAGAGACTTTTCCTGCGTCGAGATTCTTGATGGATTCGTCCATCGTGCGGAGCGTGGCGACGGAAATGCTGTCCGGACGTTTGAGCTCGCGCGGTTCGAGGATGATGCAGCCGTTCTCGTATTCGCGAACGTTGTAGTAATCGTAGCGTGCGCCGCGCAAGGTGATCCGCTTCTTTGCGTCGATGTGCGCCGTGTAATCTTTGAGTGCTTCCATGATGACGCCTCCTTATGTAGCTGTGGGAAATCCCACAAGTTCTACCTTCAATGTAGCAAAAAATAGCGGGCGCGTCAAGCGGTAAATATTTTACGCGCCGCGCATACGAAGCCGTAACCATACCGCGATGGCGGGCACAAAAGGTCTCCCCATCGGGAATTTCCTTTCGCACCCGCCGCTGCATCAGAACCACGTCCCAAATCCCGTCGTTCCGACCATTTTGAAATCGCAAGAGGCTTTCTGCAAGTTAGCAGAGAGCCTCTTTTTGTTCTTGAAAAAACGGTGTCACGCGGTTAAAATATAAATAGAGATACGGGAGGGGAACGTCATGAAGCGGAAGAAACGACGCGGACAAGCGCAGACGGCTGCGTATACGGAAACGGATCGGACGTATGACAAGACGGCGAAAGCCGTGCTCGGCAATCGCCAGATGCTCGCGCCTGTTGTCCAGCGCGTCGTGTCGGAGTTCCATGACATCAGCCTGGAAGAAATCCAAGATCATTGCATCGATGGCGAGCCGCAGATCAGCGCCGTTCCTGTCACGTTTGACCGAAGCAGAACGAGAAGCGTGGCTGAAAAAAGATTTTGGTATCGAACTGTGGGACGAGACGAGAGAAAGGGTGAGCGAGATGTGCAATTTGAGCCAAGGATTGAAAGCAGAAGGAAAAGAAGAAGGTCGTGTCGAGGAACAGCAAGACACGATTTTGCGGTTGCTGAAAGACGGCAGGGGGACAGACATCATGGCAGCGGCGACTGGCTGGACGATCGAGCACGTGATGGCTTTCTTGAAGTCGCGGAATCTCCAGCCAGCACAATGAGATTCCGTTGTTCCGACCATTTTGTCTCTTCAGGCTTTCTGCAATCGCAGGAAGCCTTTTCATTTGCGAAAATTTTACTGCACATGCGCTTAAGTTTTCCACACAACATTCGATATAGAGATTAGAAAGCGGATGTCATGACGTGGCATCGGAGGCGGTCTTGCGGGTAGGGATGTCCGCGGTTTTTGCAGGGAGGTTGAGGATCGTGTGGATGACACATTTGAGTGCGGAGGAAAAGGCCTTGTTTTCCAGCCAGCCGACGGCAAAGATGATGCATGAGCATATGCTTGCGAACGGCAGGTACATCAAGGAAGGCGACAAGGAAGCAACAGCGGCGGTCGTCGCTGCGCGTGAAGCTGCGCAGGCGAAGCAGGCGGGAGCGGCGAGTGACGTTGAACTTTCTTCGGCGGGGAAGTCGTTGCAGGCGGATGCGGCGAAGGCGCCAGAGGCTCAGGCGGCTTCTGCTGTTTCGGATGTGCAGTTCCTTGGCGAAGGGGCGTCGCGGAAGCTCCGGTTCACGAGCGCGGAGGCCGTGCATCAGGCGCTGAAGGATGGCTATGTCGAGCTGAATGGCCAGCAGTTTTATCTGTCCGACGACATGAAGCGTGTGCTGACGGCGAAGGACAAGGCGATGCAGAAGCTGCGGCAGGGCATCATGAACGCGAATATGCTGCGCGAGCAGGCTGTGATGGCGCAGCGCCAGGGCGAGTCCATGCAGAAATCGGCGCAGGCGCAGTCGCGGATCATGGAGACGGCCATGCGCATCATGAAAGGGCGCAAGGTCTCGACGGCCGACGAGAAAGAGCTGGCGCAGGCCTCGCCGGATCTCTACAAGATCGCGAAATCGATGGGCGCCATCGAGCAGCACAAGCTGACGCGCAAGCAGAAAGAGGAAGACGACAAGATCAGCGCGCAGCATGACGAGGACCGCGAATGGGAGCAGTCGCCGAGCGCGATCCCTGATGCGAAGGTCGATCCCGTGCCGGAATACAGCGTCGACGTCGATATGCCGGAGAGCGGCGGCGTGGATATCGAGGCATAAAATTTTTATTTGAAACCGTTGCAAGGCGTTTGGCAGCGGTTTTTTTGTATACAGATTTTGACAGAGTATGGTATAATGAGCAGGTGTAGGAAATTTGACTGGGGGTCTTTATGAGCGTTCTGCAGGTTCAGCACCTCTCGCATAGTTATGGCGGGCGGGAAATCTTTGAAGATGTTTCGTTTCGTCTGTTAAAAGGGGAACATGTGGCGCTCGTCGGCGCGAATGGCGAAGGGAAATCGACGTTTCTCGCCATGATTACAGGACGTTTGACCCCCGATGCCGGCACAATCGAGTGGGCGCGGCGCACGAGCGTGGGCTATCTTGACCAGCACGCGACGCTCGTGCCGGGCACGACGATCCGCGAGGCGCTGCGGACGGCGTTCGATGCGATGGTGCAGATGGAGCAGGAGATGCTCGCGGCCTATGATAAGATGGCGACGACCAGCCCGGAGGAAACGGAGCGGCTCATGAAGGATGCTGCCGACATCCAGGATCTCTTGGACGCAGGCGGCTACTATACGATTGACGCGAAAATTGAGGAAGTTGCAGCCGGCCTTGGATTATTAGATATCGGGCTGGAACGGAAGGTTGACGAACTATCCGGCGGCCAGCGCACAAAAGTCCTGCTCACGAAGCTGCTCTTGCAGAATCCGGACATCCTGGTCCTCGACGAGCCGACGAATTACCTTGATGCCGAGCACATCGCCTGGCTCACGCGGTTCCTGCAGGATTATGAAAACGCGTTCATCCTCGTATCGCATGATGTGCCGTTTTTGAATGCCGTGACGAATGTCATCTGGCATGTCGAAGGCTTGTCATTGACGCGCTACACGGGCTCCTATGAGAAGTTCGAAGAGATGGCGGCGCTGAAGCGCAAGCAGGCGGATGCGGCCTATGAACGGCAGCAGGCGGAAATCGCGCGGGAAAAGGATTTCATCGCGCGCAACAAGGCGCGTGTCGCGACGCGCGGCATGGCGAACAGCCGGCAGAAGCGCCTTGACAAGATGGACGTCCTCACGAAGCGGCAGGAAAAGCCGAAGCCGCAGTTCCATTTCGATGTCGATCGCACGCCGTCACGCTTCGTGCTTGAGGCGAAGCGGCTCGTGCTCGGCTATGACGCGCCGCTGACGACGCCCGTCGACATCCGCGTGGAGCGCGGCAAAAAAATTGCCATCCGTGGGACGAACGGCCTTGGAAAGTCAACATTATTGAAGACGCTCCTCGGCATGATCCCGCCGGTTTCCGGCACGATCGAGCGCGGCGAGTTCGTCTCTGTCGGCTATTTCGAGCAGGAAAGCCCGGCGGGCAACCAGAACACGGCACTCGAAGAATTCTGGCAGGCGTACCCCGGCAAGTCGAACTTTGAAGTGCGGGCGGCGCTCGCCGCCTGCGGCCTCACGAATGAGCACATCACGACGAAGATGATGGCGCTCTCGGGCGGCGAAGCCGCGCGCGTGCGGCTCGCGAAGATCATTGAGACGCCCGTCAATCTGCTCGTGCTCGACGAGCCGACGAACCACCTCGATGTCGAGGCGAAAAAAGAATTGCAGCGCGCGCTGAAAGCATACAAAGGGACGATGCTCCTCGTCTCGCATGAACCAGAATTTTACGAAGGCTGGGTCGATTCCATTTGGAACATCGAGCGCTGGACGACGAAGATCGTCTGACGCCAAATGCAGTCCATCGTTTTGAATATGTTGTTTCAGATTGTTCGAAGAGTGCTTTTGATGTTGATATGAGGGATGTTGTATGATCAATCTGCCACTGAGCAAGGTCAAGCCGGGCATGGTGACGGCGCAGAGCATCTACAATGAAAGTGGCGGGAGCTACCTGACGAAGGGCACGGAGCTCACGGAGTCCTATATCGAAAAATTGCAGCGGCTCGGCGTCTCGGGCATCCATGTCCTTTCCATGGATACGAAGAATCCCGGTGTCGCGCCGCCGGAGGGCGTGCTGACGGAAAAAACGCGCGCCATGGCGATCCAGCACGTCTATCATGTGTTCGAGGACGTGCGGAAAAAAGGCACGTTCGACATCGGCCCTTTGCGCGCGTCGGCGGCCTCGATCGTCAATGATGTGACGCTGCGGCGCAAGAACCTCGTGCAGCTGACGGATTTGCGCACGCATGATATGTACACGTTCGCGCACAGCGTCAATGTCGCCATGCTGTCGGGCATCCTCGCGTCGCTCCTCAATATGGACAAGAACCACATCGTGGAGCTCACGCTCGGCGCGCTCCTCCATGACATCGGCAAAGTGGATATCCCGAAGGAAATCCTCAACAAGCCGGGCCGCCTCGATGACCGGGAGTTCGCGCTCATCAAGACGCATCCGACGCGCGGCATGGAGCGCATCAAGAAGCTAAATCTGCCGGACAGCAAGCTCCTGTCCATCGTCGCGCTCGAGCATCACGAGCACCTCGATGGCCACGGCTACCCGCAGGGGCTCAAAGGCGATGCCATCCATCCCTATGGCCGCATCGCGGCCATCGCGGACGTCTACGACGCGCTGACGAGCGAGCGCGCCTACAAGCGCCCGTATACGCCCGCCATCGCCTACAAGCTCATGAAATTCTGTTCGCCCGGGCAGTTCTCGCCGACGCTTTTGAATCTGTTTTTCAAGAACGTCGCCATCTATCCCGTCGGTACGGTCATCAAGACGAACTACGGCTATGGCATCGTGAAGGCGGCGGAGTTCGGTCGCACGGATCGGCCTGTCGTCGCGATTTTCGCCGATGGCGACGGCAAGCCTCTGAAGACGAAAGTGATCGATTTCTCGGAGGAACGCGACGCGAAAGTGGAAAGCGTGCTGAACGGCATCGAGCTCTTCCATTTCGTGCACGAGCTGCATTTCGATCCGGCGGAGCGCCTCGTGGAGGATTGAGCATGGCAGATGACTGGGGCGATGATGCGCTGCTTGCAGACCTCAATGACGCGCAACGTGAGGCTGTGACGACGACGGAAGGATACGTGCGCGTGCTCGCGGGCGCGGGATCGGGGAAGACCCGCGCGCTCGTGCACCGTTTTGCGTATCTCGTGGAAGCGCTCGGCATTTTGCCCGGCAACATCCTCTGCGTCACGTTCACGAACAAGGCGGCGGGCGAGATGCGTAGCCGCATCCACGCGCTGACGGGCGACAATGACACGGGGTACATCAATACGTTCCACGGCTTCTGCGTGTCGGTCTTGCAGGAAGACAGCCATGCCGCCTCATTCCCGAAGAATTTCCTCGTGCTCGACAACAGCGACATCGACGACATGCTCGCGGCGATTTACGAAGAACGCCATCTGACGCTCAGGGACATGACGTACGGCCAGGCGCGCGACATGTTCGAGATGCGCAAGTGCGTACAGGAGCCAGAGTATTATGAAGACCTCATCCGCCTCAGCGTCGCCGATCTCAAGGCGAAGTATGACACGGCGGAGGAAAAAGAAGACGTTCTCTTTTATGGATATCTTTATCAACAGAAAAAATGCTTCGGGCTCGACTACAATGATCTCTTGAAGTTCACGCTCTACATTTTCCGCGAACATCACGATATCCGCGCGAAGTGGCAGCAGCGGCTCGAATACATCATGATCGACGAGTTCCAGGACATCGACGAGCTCCAGTATCGCCTCATGGAAGTGCTCGCGGGCTTCCACAAGAATCTTTTCGTCGTCGGCGATCCTGACCAGACGATCTACACGTGGCGCGGCGCGTCGGGCAAATACCTCATGGAGTTCGCGACGCATTTCGCGGGCACGAAAACGATCTACATGATGGAGAACTACCGCTCGACGCCGGAAATCCTCGCGGCGGTCAATTCGCTCATCGCAAAGAACAAAAACCGCATTGAGAAAAATCTCATCGCGCAGCTGCCGTCAGGGCCGCGGCCCGTGTATCATCATGCGGCTGGCGCCGATGGCGAAGGCCATTGGCTCGCGGATGAGATTCTTCGCTTGCATGAAACGGACGGCGTGCCGTATCGTGACATCGCCGTCCTTTATCGTGCGCATTTCGTGACGCGCAGCCTCGAAGAGCAATTGATTGCAAAAAAAGTGCCGTACACGATCTACAGCGGCGTGCAGTTCTTCGGCCGCAAGGAAGTGCGCGACGCCATCGCGTATCTGCGCATGATCGCGTACGCGGATGACTTGTCCTTTGCGCGCATCGTGAATCAGCCAAAGCGCAACATCGGCAAGCGGCGCATGGCATTCCTCACGGAGTACGCTACGGCGCATGCGGCAGAGCATGGCGGCACGTTATCTCTTTACGACGCGATGAAGGAGACGCAGGGCGATCCCATCTGGCGCGGCACGCAGGCGGCTGCGTTCATCCGCTTGGTGGATCGCTTCGCGAAATCGTATGAAGGCCAGCCGGTTTCCGATGTGCTGACGCATCTCCTCGATGAGAGCGGCTACGAGGCGATGCTGCGCACGGAGGGCAGCCAGGAGCGGCTCGACAACCTCGCCGAGCTCAAGCAAAGCGTGCGCGATTACGAAGTCACGTGCGGCGAAGAAGCCGGCCTCATGGACTACCTCGCACACATCGCGCTGCTTACGAACCGCGACGCCGGCGACCCGGGCGACCGTGTCCGCCTCATGACGATCCACACAGCGAAAGGCCTCGAATTTCCCGTCGTGTTCCTCTGCGGCCTCAGCGAAGGCATTTTCCCGTCGCGCAAGACGCGCACGCGCGAGGGGCTCGAAGAAGAACGCCGCCTTGCATTCGTCGCGATGACGCGCGCGGAGCGCAGGCTCTATCTTTCCGATGCCGAAGGACTGAACTTCGACGGCTCCGTGCGCTTCCCGTCGCGGTTCCTTTTTGACATTGACAAGCCACTGCTTGACATCCCAGAAGCTTTGCCAGAATCGCTCGTGCGCGACGCGAAGAGCGCCGCGGCCGCGAGCGACCGCCGCATGGCGCGTGCAGCTGCGCCCGCGCGCTTTGCTGTCGGCACGCGCGTCGAGCATCGCGTCTTTGGCGTCGGCACGATCAAGGCGCTTGATGAAGAGAAGCGCGCCTACGTCATCGCGTTTGACGCGCTCGACACCCTGCGGAGCCTTTCGTACCAGGCGCCGCTGCGGCTTTCCGAAAGCAAGGATGGGAGGTCGCCGGAATAAATGCTTCCTTAGTTGACTTCCTACTTCTTTTACGCTAAAATAGCCTTGCGTTGCCGCGCAAGGCTTTTTGTGTGGTGCGGATAAATTCATACGATGCAGGGATTCTTTTACGGAAAAGAGAAATCTTAGCGCTGGTTCCGCAGTGTTGCGGAAGACGAGGAGAAGGTTGTCGAGACGTCAGCGGATGCCTTCCGGTCAGCCCAGATCGAGAGCACTTCCTAAAAGCGGGCGGGCAATCGCCTGGACAAAGGGAAGCGCGTGGGCGGCCCCCTGCAAAAGACACAGGAGGTTTTTCATCATGTGTGGTATTGTTGGTTACGTCGGCGACAGAGAGGCAGCGGAGTTCCTCATCGAGGGGCTGTCGAAGCTCGAGTATCGCGGCTACGACTCGGCGGGCATCGCGGTCTATGACGGCGCAAGCATCCGCGTCGAGAAGTGCGTCGGCCGCCTCGCCGCGCTCAAGGACAAGATCAAGGACAACGTCCCGCAGGGCACGGTCGGCATCGGCCATACGCGCTGGGCGACGCATGGCCGTCCGTCGGATGTGAATGCGCATCCGCACACGGACTGCTCCGGCGATTTCGTCGTCGTGCACAATGGCATCATCGAGAACTATTTGTCGCTCAAAGAAGAGCTCATCGAGAAAGGCCATGCCTTCAAGTCTGAGACGGATACCGAAGTTGTCGCGCATCTCCTCGAAGAGGTCTACAATGGCGATTTCGAGGAAAGCGTGCGCGAAGTCGTACGCCGCATCGAGGGCTCGTATTCGCTCGTCTTCATGTGCCGCCAGCATCCGGACGAGCTCATCTGCACGAAGCAAGACAATCCGCTCGTCATCGGCCTCGGCGACGGCGAGAACTTCATCGCGTCCGACATCCCGGCCATCATCCAGCGCACGCGCCGCACGTACATCCTCAACGATGGCGAGATGGCCGTCGTCAAGAAAGATTCCATCACGATCACGAACCGCAAGGGCGAGCTCGTGACGAAGAAGGTCTTCGAAGTCAATTGGAATGCCGAGGCGGCGGAAAAGGGCGGCTTCGAGCACTTCATGCTCAAGGAAATCCACGAGCAGCCGAAAGCCGTGCGCGATACGATGAGCCAGCGCGTCGCGAAAGACGGCAAGAGCATCGTCATGGACGAACTCAAGTGGACGGCCGATTACCTCAATAATTTCAACAAAATCTATATCGTTGCCTGTGGCACGGCGTACCATGCCGGCCTCGTCGGCAAGTTCTACATCGAGAAGCTCGCGCGCATCCCGGTCGAAGTCGATGTCGCGTCCGAGTTCCGCTATCGCGACCCGATTGTCGATGAGAATACGCTGCTCATCGTCGTTTCGCAGTCCGGCGAGACGAGCGACACGCTGGCCGCGCTGAAAGAATCGAAGCGCCGCGGCGCGAAGACGCTCGCGCTGACGAATGTCGTCGGCTCGTCCATCGCGCGCGAGGCGGATCAGGTGCTCTACACATGGGCCGGCCCGGAGATCGCCGTCGCCTCGACGAAAGCGTACACGACGCAGCTCATCCTGTTCTTCATGCTGTCGCTCTATATGTCCGAGATCCGCGGCACGCAGACGAAAGAGTGCATCGCCGAACTCGTCGGCCTCCTGCAGAAGGTGCCGGCGCAGATCAGCGAGACGCTGTCGGATGTCGAGCCCATCAAGACGTTTGCGAAGCAGTACGGCTTCAATGAAGATGTGTTCTACATCGGCCGTTCGCTCGACTACGACGTGGCGCTCGAAGGCGCGCTGAAGCTCAAGGAAGTCTCGTACATCCATGCGGAAGCATATGCCGCTGGCGAGCTGAAGCACGGCACACTTGCGCTCATCGTCGAAGGCGTCCCCGTCATCGCGCTCGCGACGCAGAAGAGCGTCTACGAGAAGACGCTGTCGAACATCAAGGAAGTCAAGGCGCGCGACGCCGTCGTCATCGGCATCGCGGCCGAAGGCGATGACGAGCTCGAGAAGTACGTCGACCACGTCATGAAAGTGCCGGAGACGGACGAGCTCCTCATCCCGATCCTCACGGTCGTCCCGCTCCAGCTCCTCGCGTACTACGCCGCCATCACGCGCGGCTGCGATGTCGACAAACCGCGCAACCTCGCGAAGTCCGTCACGGTGGAGTAATGCTCCCCGCGTCGGGCGACTGACCATCGTTGTCCATCGTTTGATGGAGCAATCACACAAACCATTCAAAGGCTCGTTGCAACTGCAACGAGCCTTTTCCTATGGAGGGATTTCAGGGCATAAAACAAGCGACAATTCGAATGAAAAATGATATAATATCGTTGGTTTATGATAAAAGCGAAGGAAGGGACGGCGGCGTGGAAGAGTGGCGCGAGATTTTGCGCGCGCGTTGGGCGCAAATGGTTGCATACTGCCATGCGCATCCGAAGGAATCGGTGGAGACAGCGCTCTTGGCGGTCCTGCTGTTCGTCGCTGGCGCATGGTATTTTTCCGGCAAGGAAGAGGCCGTAGCTGTACAGCCGAAGGAAGAGATGTCCTCACCGAAAAAGGAAACGAAACCAGCTGGCACGCGCGTCACGGTGAAAGGCGCGGAGCTTGCGGCGGAGGGCGGCGAGCTCACGAATCCTTTTTCCTTCGAGCACGAGACGCGGAAGCAGATGGCGGCCACGCCGCCGAAGAAGCAGAAGGAGAAGGAAACAGCGGACGAGAAACAAACGAAAACCGTAGCGGCCGCTGTTCCTTCTGCTCCGGCGAACGCTCCCGGCCCTGCAATGGCGGTTGGCGAATCCAGCACAACGCCGCAAGAACCGGTTGCACCACCGCTCGTTTTGAAAGGCGTGGCCATCAGCGAGACGGATGCCATGGCGGTCGTCATCGAATATGGAACGCGGAAGTTCGTTCATATTGGTGAGGCGGTCGCGGGCATGTCTGTCACGGCGATCGACCGCGACAGCATCACCCTGGAAGGTGATGACGGCACGACAGTGTTACGGATGCCACCGCATTGAGCGTTGTTGTTCGCCTGTTATCACTGTCGTTCTTCGTCGTACCTGCGAAGGATGTCACAGAGATGTTAACAGTGTGTTCTTTCGCGAACAAGCGGCGGATTGTCTTGCCAAATCAGAGAAAACACTTTACAATAAATCATGTATACAGAATCATCAATGATAGTAATGAAACCAGTCGAAAGAGGTGTCTCTATGAAGAGAATTTCCGTGGAACTCGTGCCGCGCGACGAGGCGGAGCTGCGGGCGTCGCTCGCCATTGCGAAAGAGCGGGCGGGGCGTGCGGACGTCATCAACATCCCGGATCTTTTGCGGCTGCCTGTGCGGAGCTGGGAGGGTGCGGCGATCGCGCAGGAATATTTCCCTGCCGTCATGCCGCATATTCGCGCGATGGACATCGATCTGAACGCGGAACTGCCGATGAAAGACTACCTGCGCGCGCATGACATCCGCGAGGTGCTCGTCATCCAGGGCGACCCGCCGCAGGACATGCGCCAGCGGGTCTATCCGACGACGACGGTCGACGTGCTGCGGAAATTCCACGAAGAGATGCCCGAGGTCAAGACGTACGCGGGCATCGATCAGTACCGCGGCTCCATGAGCAAGGAGTGCTACCGCATTGAGCGCAAGCTGCAGGCGGGCGCGGCCGGCTTTTTCACGCAGCCGTTCTTTGACATTCGCTATGTTGAAATCTACGCCGACATGATGGAGAAGTTCGGCGTCCAGGATGTCTATTGGGGCGTGTCGCCCGTGCTGTCCGACCGATCGCAAGGCTATTGGGAGCGCAAAAACAAGGTCGTGTTCCCGAAGGCGTTCAAGCCGACGCTCGACTGGAGCATCGCCTTCACGAAAGAGGTCATGCAGTTCGCGGATGAAAACGACGCGAGCCTCTATGTCATGCCGATCAAGACGGATCTCGAGAAGTACCTCGCGGGCGTCTTTTCATAAAATTCCTGTTGTATTTTGGGGGAGAAAGCCATGTTCAAAATCCTGAAGAAAGAAGAGCTTTCGCCGAATGTCTACGCCATGGAGATCGACGCTCCGCGCGTGGCGAAAAAGGCGGAGCCGGGGCAATTCATCGTGTTGCGCGTGAATGAAACGGGCGAGCGCATCCCGCTCACGATTGCGAATTTTGACCGCGAGACGGGACGCATCCTCATCGTGTTCCAGGTCATCGGCGCCTCGACGATGGAGCTTGCCGCCCTCGCGGAAGGGGACGATATCCTCGATTTCGTCGGCCCGCTTGGCCGTCCGTCCGAGATCGCGAAACTCGACGGCACGATGGTCGTCGTCGGCGGCGGCATCGGCGTCGCGCCGACGTTCCCGATCGCGCGCGCGATGAAGGAAGCCGGCAACAAGGTCATCGCCATCATGGGCGCGAAGACGAAAGACATCCTCATCATGGAAGACGAGATGAAAGCCGTCACGGACGAGATCGTCGTGACAACGGACGACGGCT
>Ga0256404_1001436_pt1 | contig 57693 bp, 59 predicted proteins | sample RumenRJG_01DNA_FD_185990 | JGI IMG/M metagenome (GOLD analysis project Ga0256404, IMG submission 185990) | Bovine rumen microbial communities from Lethbridge, Alberta, Canada - RJG_01 | ecosystem: Host-associated > Mammals > Digestive system > Stomach > Rumen | place: Canada: Alberta | collected... | reverse complement strand
ATAACGTTGTGTGAAGCTCGTCCTCAAGCTCCTTCATCTGACGGCTGAGTGTTGGTTGTGTCACATGAAGTACCTCGGCGGCTCTTGATATGTTCTCCTCACGGACTACCGTCAGGAAATATTCCAGCAATCGCAGTTCCATTGGTTCGCCCCCTTGTAAGCGGTATATAGGCTAATTATACCATACAACAAGCAAAAGGTCAATCGAATCATCCTTCAATTGCTTATTAATATTGAATCCGCATCGAAAGGCTTTTCACTGTAAGCAATTATGACCGCGGCAGACTGTTGATTTACAGGCAGAAAAAGCCTATGATACAGTAAGCGCGGAGCTTGCTATCATACACATATTAATATTCATCTTACACATATATATCTGCATAACAAACACCTCCGTCAATACATATTAAATTACTATGTTAATATTATACTATAATATTCATACTTTGTAAATAGGATTTCTGTGGATTGGTTATTGACATTTACTCTAAGCAGCTATATAATCATATTATAGCAAGCTGCACGCAGCCGGCTCTTCATCAAATAGCTCTGTTATGACTGGTTTATCACCGCAAATGGGACAGGTCGGAACTCTTTTCGGCAGTTTCACCTTGCGCCATTCCATTTTTAGTCCATTGAAAATAAGCATACTGCCTGTCAGAAGTTCGCCCTGACCAGTGATATACTTCACAGCTTCAAGAGCCTGCATAGAACCGATCACTCCTGCCATTGCACCGATAACTCCTGCTTCGCGGCAGCTGGGTACAGCGTCCTTCGGGGGCGGAGCTTCAAATATACAGCGGTAACATGGACCTTCGTCGGGCACATAAGTCATCAGCTGTCCCTCAAAGCGTAGAATACCAGCGTGACAGAAAGGCTTGTGTCCAAGTACACAGGCGTCGTTTATCAGAAACTTCGTGGGGAAGTTGTCCGCACCGTCTATGATGAAATCATAATCTGCTATCATAGCCGCGATGTTTTTACTGTTTACGTATTCACGATATGTGATAACTTCAACATCGGGATTGAGGGCTTTAATTGTCTCAGCAGCGGACTGTACTTTTGTTTTGCCCACATCATTAGTGGCGTGGATTATCTGCCTTTGCAGGTTTGAAAGCTCCACATTATCACAGTCGGCAATGCCGATAGTTCCTAAGCCTGCGGCTGCAAGGTACATAGCGGCAGGTGCGCCGAGACCTCCTGCACCTATAATGAGTACCTTTGCGGCGAGGAGTTTCTTCTGCCCTCTCACTCCTATTTCTTTTAATGTAATATGTCTCGAATAGCGTTCGAGCTGTTGATCTGTTAAAGCCATTATTGCCTCCCGAAAGGAATTTGATATGAAAAGTATAAATGCAGAGGAAATATCTGCTCTTGATACAGAAAAAGTGCTTCTTCTCGACATAAGAAGCCGCGAAGAATTTAAAAATAACGGAATAAAAGGCTCGGTAAACGTGCCTTTTGACGAAATATCAACGGGGCTTTCAAAGCTGCCGATGGACAAGCCCGTTTATGTTCTTTGCAGAACAGGCGACCTCAGCGAAGAAGTCGCCGAAATACTGGAAGACCGCGGATATGATGTATATAATGTAGAGGGCGGTCACGCCGCATATATCGTGAGTCTTGCAAATGCCAAGCTGTAAATGTAATTCCTACTTGTTTAATAAGTATAGCATATACACGTGAGCTTTTCAAGGGCGTCGGGTATAGATTTTTCCTATAATCCGCAATTTCACTGCATGAAGTTATTGTTCTTTGTGAATCCGAATTTTGTGTACATCAGAACGCACGAAAGCAGCTCACAAAAGCGCATGAAAATGCACAAATCACATTGAAAACGAAGTTTTAATATGCTATAATGTGTAATGAATGATATAACGCATTTTAACCGCAATATCCAGAGCATTACAATAAAGATCAAGGAGAATTATTATGGCATCCACTAAAGATTACCTTGAATTTGTTTTAGAACAGCTTTCCGGCATTGAAGACATATCGCACCGTGCAATGATGGGTGAATACATACTTTACTATCAGGGCAAAGTGTTCGGCGGTATCTACGATAACCGTTTCCTCGTAAAGCCAACCGCCTCGGCAAAAAAGCTTTTACCTGATGCACCTTTGGAACTCCCTTATGAAGGAGCCAAAGAAATGCTCATGATCGAGGACATCGAGAATAAGGAACTGCTGAAAGAATTGCTCGATTCAATGCTCGGCGAACTGCCTGCTCCGAAAAAGAAGCAGCAGAAGCAATGACTTCATGATTCAAAACAACAGTACAAAAGCACAAATATTCATTGACACTTTGACTAAAACATGGTATAATATGGTTGATAAGTTTTAGGCATAAACGTATCGCATTAATCAAAGGAGTTGATAGCAATGAACCACCTCTCAAAAAAGTGGCAGTGTGCGATACTGTCACTGGCAGTTCTTCTGGCGTGTATGCTGCCTCTTTACGGCACATCAGCCCGTATGCTGCAAGCTAATGCTGTTTCAGCCGATTATCCGGCGCAGCTTATGAACATCGCATCAAAAGACAACTCTTCCGTTCTTACAGAAAACGGAACAAAAGACAATTCCACGCTCTCTGTAAAAGCTTTAGGCGGCGATCTTTCAGCAGCGTGGAGGTTCGACAGAGTAAATGCCGATGCTAACGGTACTTTCTTCAAGATAGTCAATGCACAGTCCGGCAGACTTCTCACACCTAAGAACTACAATGTCAAAGCCGGAAGCAGCGTAGTCGTATACGGCAGTGAATCTGCCCAGTCTCAGCACTGGTACGCTGTACCTGTAAAGCAGGATCATCTGGGCAATGATCTTTACTATAAGATCGTAAACTATTCTGATACCTCCCTCGCACTTACTCAGGGAACCTCCGGAATGACGCTCGAAGCTTTTGAAGGAAAAGACAATCAGCTCTGGCTTCTCAATTCTGACGGACTTCAGGGCTTCGCCGGCTACTGCAAGAACGATAACACAAACAATATCAAAGCCGGCGATATAGGCGGTCTCTTTGGTGAGATAGTTGAGGCTTCAACATTCGATGAGCTCAAAAACTATGCAGAGTCGTCTACACCATACACTATCCTCATTACAAAAAATATCAGCATTACTGAACTCAACTTCAACAAAACACGCTATATGTGTACTAAAGGAAGGATCTACGTTCAGGGCAACAAGACTATCATAGGAAGCTATGGTGCTCACACCCTGTTCAATGTCCAGTTCTGCACAAAGCGCCACTCAACGACAAGCAACAATATCATCATAAAAAACCTTGATATGCAGCACGATGCCGAGTCTAACAACAACGACTCGATCGTATGCTATTTCAGCGCCGGTGAAAACCTCTGGGTCGACCACGTTACATTTACCGGTCACAGTAACTACGGCTATGCTCCGCAGACACAGCAGGTAGACGAGGATAAATTCTTCGCCTGCTGCTATGATGCCGACTACTGTACAATTTCCGACTGCTCTTTCGGCGGACACAAATACGGCCTTATCCTCGGTTATCCTGATGATACAGCAGAGGTCAAGAGCAGCTACGACAACTTCCCGCGTATGACTCTTATCTCGAATAAATTCAATGATACAAATACAAGAGGTCCGGGACTTATGCGCTGGGGATATTTCCACTCGCTCAATAACTATGTCAATAAGTTCAATATGGCTTATACTGTTCACAGCGGCTGTGACATCTATGCCGAAAACTGCTTCTATGAAAACGGCGGCAACGTCATCTGCGACTGGAATCAGATAACCTTCCCGGGCGCTTACTATGAAACAGGCTCAAAATTCAGCAATTGCCAGAGAACTGTACGCGGTCAGGGAACTCAGAATAATCCGAGCAACTCCGTTGAAAGCTACTGGAGACCTTATAACAACTATGATTACAAGGCGCTTTCTGCCGATCAGGCTAAGAATTACTGCACCTATAATTCCGGCTGTAAATCAGCTGCAAAGGATATTACATACGTGCGGTTCAGCGCCAATGGCGTTCCAAGCGCCGGATATACAGAAGCCCCCTCTGAACCGGAATATGTTCCGGCAGTATTCGAGGACGGTTCAGCTTTCCGCTTTAAGAACGTCAATTCCGGACTTTATATGCAGGTAGAAGGCGGCGTAGCTGCTAACGGTACGAACGTACAGCAGTGGGGCTCGGACGGAGTTTCTCTCCACGATGTATGGAAGCTTATTGATGCCGGTGACGGCTATTACAATATTGCTTCATGTGCCGGTGACGGCTCTGTGACTTATATGCTCGACGTTTCAGGCAAAAAGACCGCAAACGGTACTAACATTGCTCTCTATCAGCAGAACGGCGGCGATAATCAGCAGTTCATGTTCACTAAGAATGCAGACGGCTCCTACAAGATCCGAACCAAAATCACCGGCGAAGCTTCGGCTGTTGAAGTCACAAGTGCTCTTATGACTTCCGGTGCTAATGTACAGCAGTGGGAGATCAACGGCGCGAACTGTCAGGACTGGATACTCGAACCGGCTTCCACAGAGTTGCCAACAGAACTGCCGACAGAACCAGTCACAGAAGAACCAACCGATCCTGTAACAGACGCTCCCGATACTTCTGAGGAAGAACCGGTCGTTTACGGCGATGCTAATTGTGATACCGAGATCAGTATGCCGGATGTCGTAATTGTTATGCAGTCTTGTCTCAATCCATCAAAATACGGCTTAGGTCAACCGGACGGAATTACCGAAAAAGGTCTGAGAAATGCCGATGTTGACGGCGTTGAAGGCGTATCGCCTACGGATGCACTCGTCATCCAGAGATATACGCTCTCTCTCATAGACACCCTGCCAGTTAAATAATAAGTCTCCGATCCATTGAGCGCATAAAAAGCCCCACATTTTATGTGGGGCTTTACTTTATGCCGCATATGATAGACTGTGCATATAACGATATATCAATCAATTCTATACGTTATATATGCTAAAAGCCGCAATGCCGTGTTCGTGTTATTTGTGCTGTTAAACACTTGCACATTTGTTGTTATTGTGCTATAATAATTCTACAAAACCAATATGAATAAAAGGTGGTTTATCATGACAAGAACTAATCAAAAAGCTAAAATCAGATATATGGTACTCACAGGACTATTTTCCGCGCTGATATACGTTTTCACAGCCTTCCTGCATATCCCGACAGGTGCCGGATTTACTCACGCCGGAGATGGTTTGATATACCTCTCAGCCTCGATCCTCCCCTTCTATTATGCAGCTGCTGCCGGTGCTATCGGAGCGTCACTTGCTGACGGTCTTTCCGGATTTGCAATATGGATACCGGCAACACTCATCATAAAAGTCATTACAGCTTCATTCTTTACCAATAAATCAGATAAGATACTCTCCAAACGAAATCTGCTTGCAATACTTCCGTCATTTGTCCTGTGCGTAGTAGGTTACAGCCTCTACGAAGGCATAGTAATGGCAAAAGGATTTTCAAGTTCAGCAATAATCGCTGCATTCGCACAGACTCCCGCTTACTGCGTTCAGATAGCTGCAAGCTCCGCACTTTACATCTTTACAGCATCTGCTCTCGACAGAATGAATTTCAAAAAGAGAATAATGTAACACAAAAAAGTCCCGAAACGATCAGATCAGCGCTTCGGGACTTCGTTTTATCATTCGGCTTCTGAGGTCTGATATTGACTTAACCAATCAATTGTGCTATAATCTAATATAGTTAAAAAGGAGGAATTGCCACATGAAGAAAAAATATGCATTTTTAATGTCACTGATGCTCTTAACTTCAATGTTCGCCACTGCCTGCGGAGACAGCGATGAATCAAGCAAATCAGCCAAAGCATCTACTACTTCCGCTTCTGAAAAAGAAGACGCATCAGACATTGATGATACTTCCGATGAAGAGACTACAACAAAAAAGCAGTCTACTACCAAGAATGGTATAAAGCTCCCTGATGCTTCCGATGAAGCTGTTGAGGACGAAACTGTTGACAGCGCAGCTGAGGGTACCGATTTCAAAAGCGGTACTATCGAAAACAACGTTTACACAAGCGATTTTGCCGGTATCAGCTTCAAGATCCCGGAAGGCTGGGGCGTAGCAAGCAAAGAACAGCTCCTCGCTTTAGTAAACTACGGCCTTGACGCAACAGGCAATCAGGATCTTGTTGATAAGGATTCACTTGAAAGCAATGCAATATATGACGCTGCTGTTCACGGAAGCAACGGCGAAACTATCATGATAGTCTTTGAGAACCTCAAAAAAACTACCTATGATCCCGACAGTGTTACTGAAAAAGTATACCTTGAAGCTATGAAAACTCAGTTCGATAATATGGTTTCGGGAGTTACTTATTCAAACGTTTCCGGTCCTGAGAAGATAAAGCTCGGCGGCAAGATATTCTATAAGTATTCGCATGATGCTACTTATGATGTGCTTGGAGGATACACTGTAAATCAGTGCTACTATTGCCGTAAAATAGGAGATCTGCTGTTGTCTGTCATTATGAGTTCCGGCACAGACGGTGCAGATATGTCTGTATATGAGAGTAATTTCTCTCCCGCAGAATAACTAAAGGAGAAGATCGTTATGAAAAAATTCATATTAGCTATGTTATGTATCCTTAGTATCGTTTCAATGGCTTCCTGTAAAAACAGCGGAAGCAGCGATGACAGCAGCAACAGCAGCACTCAGTCTGCAACAGCTGCTACCGGCAAAAAAAGCAACTTGATAATAGAGGAGGTTACCGACTAAACTGTTTTGCAGTGTTTTCGGTTATGAATGAAGTCTTATTTCGCTAAAGGAATGTATGATGGCATACCTATCGCTCTCGGATACATTTCTGTCTCATTTGGTTTCGGTATAATGGCTGTACACTCCGGACTTTCTGTCCTCGCAGCTTCAATTATCTCCGCGACTAATCTTACTTCCGCCGGACAGGCTGCCGGCGTTGACATCATCGAGGCAAGCGGTACTATCGTGGAAATGATAATGGTACAGTTCGTTATCAATCTCAGGTATTCGCTTATGGCACTCTCACTTTCGCAAAAACTCGACAGCAGCTTCACTGCTCCGCACAGATTTGCAGCATCCTATGGCATAACTGATGAGATATTCGCTGTTTGTTCAGCACAGAAAGAGCGCTTGCGTCCGGCTTATATGTACGGTATGATATTCGTGGCATTTGCCGGCTGGGTGAGCGGTACGGCAATGGGTGCAGCCGCCGGACAGTTATTGCCTTCTGCTGTAAGCAGCGCAATGGGTATCGTGCTTTACGGTATGTTTATCGCAATAATAATACCGCCGGCAAGAAAACAGCTCAGCGTTCTGATAGTAGTGCTTTCTGCGGCGGGGCTTAGTATATTGTTCAGGTATGTGATAACATCTGTCTCGGACGGCTTTGCAATAATCATAAGCGCAATTGCGGCTTCGGTTATAGGAGCTCTTCTGTTCCCGATCGAAGAAGAGGAGGAAGCCTGCGAATGAAACTTATGATATATATCATTGTCATGGCTGGTGTAACTTATATTATCCGTATGCTGCCGTTTGCGTTTTTCAGGCGGAAGATAAACTCGCAGTTTTTCAGAAGTCTATTGTATTACATTCCATATGCGGTGTTGAGCGCTATGACTATTCCGGCTATATTTTACAGCACAGGCAGCTATATTACAGCAGCTGTCGGAACTGCTGCAGCTGTTGCACTTGCATATTTCGGACTTCCTCTGATAGCTGTCGCACTCGCAGCAGCTGCTTCAGCATTTGCTGCCGGATTCTTTATATAAGCCCGGCTTACAACAGAATATGACAAAGCCCCACATTACCGTGGGGCTTTTATAATTATCTGTGTCTGCCGCCGCTTATATGACCGCCGCTATGGTGTCCTCCGCCATGGCTGCCGCCGTGACTGCTGGACTCGATTTTAGTTTTGGTAGTATAGGTGCGGATAAATGTATCCGATTTTTCGCGGAAATTGGTCTTGTCTCTTGCAACGTAGGCACTTGGATTCATAGTGTTTTTGAACTTATAGTGGCTCTTGGTAACAAGGAACAATATCATTCCGATAACAGCACCTGCAAGGAAAGAACCAAGTATCAGTATAAAGCGCTTTCCGGGTGCTTTTTCCTTTGTAACATAGAATTCATCGCCTGAGTTGAAGAAATAAACGTCAGTAACAGTATCCCTCTCATACGAAAGACTGTTCGGTTTGTAATCACTGTTATAGCGGCTGATCGTCGCACAGAACTGCTTTACTGCCTGCACTATCTTGGCAGGATCTATCTTTGTTCCGGATTTCGGAAGGTATCTTCCGGTAGAATCAAGAATGTCGTCGATATGCTTGCCGTAGATCACTCCTGCTTTTCCGCTGCACGAAAGCACATCATAGGCAGGTCGTTTATTTGAGAAATCAAGATAGAGGATAACTCCATCGGTGTATTCCGCGCCCATCATTGAATCATATGTATTGGCTGCAAAATCATGAGTTGCGCTGTCTGAACGCGCATTTCCAGCCGCAAATACAACGATATTCATTTTCAGTTCATCGGAATAGAGCCTGAGAAGAGAATTTATCTCCTCTGTCTGAGAATCGTCGAACAGCCCCTTTTCATCAACAAGCTTCGACCTTGAAGTATCGCCGTCAAACGGAACTCTGAGGTTTTCTCCCCTGAAATACGGACGTGTCGCAATAACGAACGAGATCACAAACACTGCCGCTATAAGTCCTATACATTTAAGAATTGTCAGAAAGACATTTTTTGCTTTGCTCATTTCAGCAGTCCTCCTGTAATAAATGATAATACAGCAGCGACAGCTGTTCCGATACCGGCACTGAACAACCAGAGCTTCAGCTTATCCAGCGGCGGTGTTCCGGCTATTTTACCGGTCTGACCGTTTATTGCAAATTCGTACATATTCCCCTTGTATTTGTATGTCATGAACCAAACCGGCAGCATCATATACTGCCAATCGGTTTTAAGAATATCGTATTTCTGAACAGACGGCACTAAAACATTATAGTGCTCGATACTCGACTGTATAACGCCCTTTCCGGCTTTCTCTGCTCTGTCGCGTATACGCGGAAATACTTCCGCTTTATCAACATCGTATTTATCTGCAAAGAATCCGCTGAGATATGACATGGAAAAGTCCTTGAGCTCACTGTAATCAAAAGGCTCGATAGCCTCCATAAGAAGGTCATCTATCTTGCTTTCACCGTCAGCGGGGATGCCGTCGACTGAAATGTCTGCACGGCGCACTACACGGTATTCCGAAGTCTCTGTGTAGCGATAGCTTCCGGAAGTCCATGTACGCACCTTCTTGCCGATAGCGCGGTAATCAGCATTTATTGAGCAATCCGCTATCCAGAACGGCACATAGAGACCTGTAAGCTTTTCAAGCTGTTTACTCGTCTTGAAATCCTTCGGGATGAACATCCTCTTGCCTGCCCACTTTGTAAAGCTGTCATCAGCGGCTTCCTTAGTTATCTTGAATCCGATGACCTTGTTCGGCTTATATTTACCCGTCATCTTTCCCGCAAGTATTACAGGGTTATGGCAGTAATAACAGAAAAGCGCGGTCTGCTGGTCATCACACATTATATCAGCGCCGCAGCTTGCACAGTGAAAAAGCTGGGTGTGGTCCTCAAAATCCTGCTGCGACTGCACCTGTGCTTCATCCGGTATACTGTTTTCAGCTGCTGCACATAATTTCTTTATTTCCTCGACCGTGAAACTGCTCATACAGTATTCACAGGTCAGTTTTTGCGTTGCCGGATCAAATTTCAGATCGGCATTACAATTAGGACATTTATATTCAGCTGCATTCAATTCCATCAGCTCCTTCCTACATATACTACTATATTAACACAAAGACTGATAATTTGCAATAGTAATTTACAAAATCAGCCGCATTCGCACTGCTTTTTGGAGATTCTGACTGCCATTCACCTCATTTTGCTTGACAAGTTTGTGAATATGATTTATAATATTAAATATAGCACATAAACCATATTATCAAAAAGGAAAGAGATGATGTTATTATGAAGTACGGTTTCTCCGAAATAACACCGGAGATCAGGAAACTTGCAGATTCCTCGATAGAGGGATACAAGATCGATACAAATTTGTATACGCAGTTTGATGTTAAGCGCGGTCTGCGCGATATAAACGGCAACGGAGTCGTAGCCGGACTCACTAACATCAGCACTATAAAAGTCCTCGAAACAGGCGACGGTATGCCTAATCACGGCGATGGTAAGCTGTATTACCGCGGTATTGATGTCGAGGACATCGTTCAGGGCTTTATAAGTGAAAAGCGCTTCGGTTTTGAGGAAACAGTCTATCTGCTTCTTTTCGGCAATATGCCCTCGGAACACGAACTTGCTGCGTTCAGGAAAATTCTTGCGGATTTCCGCACACTTCCTGCAAGCTTCACAAGAGACGTTATCATGAAATCTCCAAGTGATAATATGATGAATACTCTTGCTAAAAGCGTTCTCGCCCTTTATTCCTATGACGATAAAGCAAACGATATTTCTATCCCGAATGTCCTCAGACAGTGTATCGAGCTCATTACGCTGTTCCCTGTTCTCGCAGTTTACGGCTATCACGCCTTCCGCTATGCAAGACAGAATGACAGCCTTTTTATACACGCTCCGCAGCCGGATCTCTCGATCGCTGAAAACATCCTCTATATGCTCCGCCCGAACAAGAACTATACCGAACTCGAAGCGCGTATACTCGATCTCGCTCTCGTGCTTCACGCTGAACACGGCGGCGGCAATAATTCGACCTTTACCGTTCATGTAGTATCCTCTTCGGGTACAGATACCTATTCCGCTATCGCAGCGGCACTCGGTTCGCTGAAAGGCCCTAAGCACGGCGGCGCTAATATCAAGGTCGCTATGATGTTCGACGATATGAAGGAGAATGTCGGAGACTGGACGAACGAGGAAGAAATTAAAAGCTATCTGCGAAAGCTGCTTCACAAGGAAGCTTTCGATCGCTCTGGTCTTATATATGGTATGGGACACGCTGTTTATTCTCAGTCCGATCCGCGCGCTAAGGTATTCAAGCAGTTCGTAAAAAAGCTTTCTGCGGAAAAGGGCAGAGAGGATGAGTTCCGTCTCTATGAACTCGTTGAGCGTCTTGCACCTGAGGTCATAGCTGAGGAACGCCGTATCTACAAGGGCGTATGCGCTAATGTGGACTTTTACAGCGGCTTTGTTTACCGTATGCTCGGTATCCCGGACGAGCTCTTCACACCTCTGTTCGCTACCTCGCGTATCGCAGGCTGGTCGGCACATCGTATAGAGGAGATAATCAATTCCAATAAGATAATACGTCCGGCATATAAGGCAGTTTCGCCTATGCGCGAATACACAGATATGGAAAACAGAATGGATTGATGCAGTGCTGCGATCGCAGAACTGCTCCTATAACAGCACCAAATTGAAAGGAATGGTATAAATGAAAAATTCTGCACAGCTCATCAACTGGAACGGTACTACCTGCGTTAAACTCAACGCCGGCGGTTATGAGGCTCTTATCGCCTATGAGATAGGCTCAAATGTTATCCGTCTGCGCGATAACAACAAGGGCATGGAGTTCTTCCGCTATAATGACAACAATGATGCTGATACTATCAGACAGTCCGCTGAGGTATGGGGACTTCCTACTCTCTATCTCCCGAACCGCTTCGCTGACGGTATCTTAAAGACCTCGGACAATGTTTACCATCTTCCGGTGAATGAGAAAGCACCTTACAACAATCACATTCATGGCTTCATCCACAAGAGAGTGCATGAGGTCGTTGAGTACAACGCTGATGACAACTGCGCTTGGCTGAAAACACGCTATGTCTATGACGAGAATGATGAGTTTTTCCAGTTCCTGCCAGTTCCGTTCGTTGCTGAGTATACCTTCACACTTTCCGCAAGCGGTCTTGAACAGGACATAAAGTTCACCAACACTTCCGGAAACAAGGTGCTCCCGATGTCGCTTGCTTCCCACACTACTATCAACGCTCCGTTTGTTGACGGCGGCAGCGAAAGCGACATACGTCTCACAGTGCCGATCGGAAAGAAGTGCGAACTCAATGAGCGCTGTCTGCCGACTGAAAAGCTGAATTCCCTCACAATGTGGGATCTTGAATACAAGAGCGGCAATAAGTGTCCGGTGCTTCAGGTATGCGACAACGATATGTATTTCGGTGAATACGCCGATCTCGACCATGAAAAATTCCACGGCATCATAGCTGAAGACATCTCAAGCGGTAAAAAGCTATGCTATGAAGTCTCTGAGGAATACAAGTTCTGGATAATCTGGAACGACCGCGGCTTCAATCACTATTTCTGTCCGGAACCTATGACAGCAATGATCGACGCTCCTAACCTCAGTCTGCCGGCTGACGTTACAGGTTACCGTGAGGTTAAGCCCGGCGAGACCTTTACTGCTCATCAGAGATTCTTCTCAAAGTAAATATTACTGCTTGTTACATCATTGAATACGTTCGGTCTCGGCAAATTCAACAACGTTGCCGATGACAACTACTCAACCGTCATTGATAACAGAATCAGTCATCATGAATCAGTTGACTAATGATAGCAAAATCGAAAGGGTGTGTTAAATTGCTTTAACACACCCTTTTTTATTCTTCATAAAACGTCTTATGACATCATTTCTTTATAGGCAGTGAAGTTATTATCTTGAGAGTATACTGCTGGATATAAAGTGCATCATTCGCACTCAGACCGTCCTTGAGATCGACATTGCCGTTGATCTCACCCTCCGGTTTAATATGATCTGCACTCGTGCCATTTGTACCATACTTCTTTGGATTGAGACAAGCCTGCATTACGATAACAACGTCGGACATATCAATATTGCCGTCACAGTTAGCATCGCCGTAAACTACCTTAGAAGAAGAGGAAGGCTGAGTTTCCGGTTCACCGTCGCTAAGATAACCGCAGATGATACCGCATCCGACTGTGGACATATATACCTTGCCGAATTCGTTCATATCACCAACAAGATAGTTGCCGTTGCCGGTACCGCCATAGAGATGGTCAGTGTTGATGCATACCCATGTTTTACCGCCGTCTGTTGAACGGTAAATGCCTTCTTCATCATCTGCCCCGGGCTTACCGTACATAAAGAGCGTATTCACATCGCCCTTCTTTTCAGGAGCGCCGTAGCCGATGCACTTGCAGTAGGTAACATTATCAAGCTGCTCGACCTTCTCGCCCTTGTCGGAGATAATGTAGATGCCGTGATTAGCGGCAGCCAGAGCAACTGTACCGTTTCCGAGGTAAGCAAGATCGCCTGTATTCTGGAATTTCCAATCAAGCTCCCAGTTATAAGGGCAGACACGCACCTCCTTAAAGGTCTTGCCGTAATCGGTGCTTATATAGCAGGAATAATGTGACTCGTCAAATGTAGGTTCTTTCTTGGTCAGATCAGATGACCAGTAAGCGTTGTGCTGAGCAGCTGTAACGTATACTATGCTCGGGTCCTCAGGATCAACGAGCGGATAAGCACCATAAGCAGCCTCGATTTCTGAACATTTTGTCCATGTCTTGCCAAGATCATCGGAATATGCCAAGCCGCTGCCCTTATCCTTGCCAGCACCGGTATTGAATATTCTGTATTTGCCCTCGGAAAGCTCTGTGATAGCAAGTTTTCCGCCCTTGAATGCAGCATTGAAAGAAGTCCATGTCTTGCCGCGGTCAAGAGTGCAATAGCCGCTGCCGTGATTGTTGCCGTCGCCCTCGGCTGTTCTTGCCCATACATCGGTATTCTGCGGGCATACTGCGATAGCGGAGGTAGAGCCCATATTAGGCTTGTGCTGCTGAGGTATGCCGTCTATTGATTCATGAACGAATCCGTCATAGTCGCCGATAGCGGAGAGATCAAGACCGTCTGCTGTACTTACGAAGTCGAGCGAAACTACTTCCTCAACGCCGTCCGGCTGGAAATAGAACTGTACTCCCTCTTCGTCCCATGCGTTATCGCAGGCGAAAACGCCGTTTCCGGAAGTAAGAAGGATGCGGTCGCCCTCAGTATCACGCGGATCAATAACAATGGTACTGCCCCAGTGGCAGGCTTTGCGGTAGATCCAGTCATAACCGTTAGTGCTCATAGGATTTGAAACGAAATGCTTCACGGGAGGGCTTACTGTATAGTCAGTAGGTCCCTGACCGGGAGTGATATTCTCCCATGTCTTGCCGCCGTCTGTTGAACGGAAGAAGTAATCACCGTCAGCGATAGTACCTTCGTCCTCAAGAGTGGACGGGTCATCCTGAACCCATTCATCGCCGTACCACTGAGCGGACCATAGACCGCAGGTACGTGCGAACATCTTGTTCGGATCGTTTTTGTCCACTTCGATCATGCCGACAGCTTCATCCGCAACGGAGAGCTTTTCAGCCTTTCCGGACTTGATATTGTACTTATATGCACCGCCGGCCCCGCCTTTGAAATCAAGACCTGCAATATATGTAAAGAAAAGGTTTCCATTGTGATCGCTTGTTATGGAAAGCGGATAGTTTGTATTCGGAAGAGCCTCGATAGCTTCAAATTTGTCATCCTTTACGCTTGCTACGTGGATGTTAGCCTGACCTGTAACGGAAGTGCCGACATAGACCTTACCGCCTTCGATATAGACGCAGCCGATACCATTCTGCTGGTTATAAAGCTTGCTTGGTTCTGTACCTCTTACCATGTGATCTGTCCATGAAGGATATGCAAGTTCGCCTGAGAAAAGTCCGAGAGAATCGTAGCCCTCTACCGGCTTCCATGTCTTACCGCCGTCGGTTGACTTGATAAGTGCTGAGCTGCCGGCTGTAACATCGCCGCCGGCATAGATAGTATCCGGATCATCGGGATCAACTGCGATAGGCTCGATACATTCACGTCCGTCGCCGTTTCCGTGTACCTGAATAAGGTCTGTAACGTCAGCGCTGGTAAATGTCTTGCCGCCGTCGGTAGTCTTGAAGATAACCGTCTTAGCATTTGAGAAGTATGCACATCCGCAGAGGAAATAAGCTGTCATATCATCTGTCGGATCAATAGCGATACCCTTACAGCTGAGGAGTCCTCTGTCATCTTCATTGATGAATCCGAAGAGCTGCTCCCACTTCTTCTTATCGTAGTCGTATCTGTACGCACCGCCAACGTCTGTACGAAGATACATTTCATTCTGACCGGTAACAATTCCCGAAACGAAGCCGCCTCCGCCTATTCTCAGGGCTTCCCATTTCATGTCTGAGCGAATGTCGCCATCAGCTGCGGCAGCAGTGAAGCCGGTATCCCTGATCGCATGAGTAACCGGTATGCCCGTAGTACACAGGCATACTGCCAAAAGACCTGCCATAGTCTTTTTTAAAGTATTCATTTTTTACCCTCCATTTGTCAGTAAGCGCTGCGGAACGTGCCTAAAGTCCCAACAGCTTCTGAACATATTTTTGCAATTATATTGTATCACAAAGAATCGTCTTTGTCAATAGTTTTTTAGACGTTTTTGCACCATAATTAGTGAAATCACAGAAATATCAGCTGACATACAAAGCATGGAGCATTACAAAAAAATTACCGGGTCTGTAAATTCAAGCCCGGTAATCTGCTTTTATATTAAGTTAGTCTTGCTAAATCAGGTCTTATTACTGCGTTTACTGATGCGGAAAGCCGTCCTCATACACATCAAGACGGGTAAACATACCATTCTGGCTTCCATAGACCGATACGGCAGATATACGCTTTGAAGTTACTCCCGGAAAGCTTACTACATCCGAGAGATCTTCGCCGTTATGTCCGCTGTAAGTGCAGAACTTGCCGACCGATGCGCGTGAACAGAATTTATCGCGGTAAACAAGTGCATCCTGAGGAGATTGCAGAAACTGCATATCAAGATCAAAATATTTGTGACGTATTATCTTACGCGCAGCAACATCATCGTCCTGAAGATCATAAGTTCCGAAATCACCATTTATATCAGCCATATGAAAATTACTTATAAGATTCTGACCAGTTTCTGTCATACCGACAGAGATCAATTGCTCGGCTGTATAGGAAGTTACCTGCGGATCAGGATATGGAGTTATCCTTACACAGTTCGTTCCGCGGATATACGGATATGTTCCGCAAAGCTTGTAAGAAAGGTTTGCAACGCCGTCCCACATTGATGAGTTCTTCTTGACATAGATGTAATTGCTCGCATCTGAGTTGTTCTCATGCGTAACATATGGCAGTGTGTAGAATCCGTCCATGAGGGAATTGATAGAAACTCCGCTTTTAAGTCCCGGTTCTATCTGATTCTGACAAAGCAGCGATGTGAAGCCTTTCGAGGTTATCTTCAATATCGTCCCCTCTCCGGAAGTTTCTGCGGTTATAGAATCAAGAAGCCCGTGATGTACAGCGTGTCTGTTTATAACAAGCTGTATCTCGGCAGTATCCGGAAAGCTCTGATGATCGGCTGCTATGCTGCATCTGAACATCGTATACGGAACATAGGCATCCTTCCTGAAAGTAAAATCGAGCAATTTCTCTTCCCTTACATAGTTTCCGGCAGAATCCATTATATTTACATAAGCTTCCAGAATATCACCCTCCTACACTTTGAAACTCTTCAACGGCGAGTGTCAGACTGAAATCAAGATAATTTCTGCCGCTGTCCTCGACTGTAAACGCCGCTACACGACATTTTTTGCAGCTTATCCCACGATAAAAGAAATTGAACGTCTGGGAGTTATCCATAAAGCCTTTCAGGACACATACAGGCTCCATAGGTGTGGTCTCGTTAAAAGTCCTGCCCTTCAGAACAACTCTTGAACACTTCGGATGAATGTTTGTTACGGCGTTTCCGCCGCTGACAGTAGCTCTTTCGGCTATAACTTTAGTATCAGAAACACTGAAGCTGTCGCAGAAAAGCTGTATGCCGCATATAAGCACCGGAACAGCCTTGCGCTGTTCAAGGATCAGATCACCGTTCATGGTTCACCTCTTTCGATGCGTGTAACTCCGCCTGTTGAAAGAACTGCCGACAGAACAAGTCTGCCGATATTGGAATCGAATTTTACAGTCAGCTTTTTCAGCGATGAAGTAAGCCCCATGAATTCATCAAGAGCATCTGCGACCTTACCGCTGTAATAGTCATAAAGCGTTTCAAGCGGCATATCAGGCGGCGCGGTTATCTTTACGCTTACATCCGCCCTGAACGGCAGATATGCAACATAAGGCGTATAGACAGGCGTAAAGCTTTCAAACGAATCAACACCGACTATCGTGTATATCCCCTTTTCCTTGCGGTCGGTCCTTACAGCATCAAAAGCACTGTAAACCGGCGAAGCTCCTGCGCGGAGAAGTGCTGTTTTCATGGTTTCGATCAATGTATTCAGCATACCTTCTCCCCTCCTGAAACTCCTGAAAATACGAATGTTTTCCGCTCTATGATGTCATCGCAAAGCTGGAGATAGTCCCTGAGCAGCGCGGCAGCACCGGAAAGCGGACTCGTTTCGCCTGCTTTCAGCATTTTTCCGGCATAAGTAGCAGTTGTAAGATCACGAGATGCCTCAGCTTGTCTGAGACGGTAGTTTGCCATTGCTGCCGCAAGGAAACCAAGCCGGACATCATTAACATCCGCCGCAGGACTGAGCATATTTTCGGTCTCAGCAACTGCAAGCGTAATGAATGGCATAAAATTCGCGGATTCTTCGCCCGAAAACAGTTCAAACAGACTCTTTACAGAACCAATATCCATATTGCACCTCATTTCATTGAAAATACTGCATTATCTTCGGCAGCATCATTCTCGCTTCTTAGTTCAATCTTTATCCCGTTCCTGCCGCGACGATTTTCAAGTGACTTTTTAAGCGTGATAAGCTGCTGAGTGTTCATACCTCTTGCTGTCAGACCAACAGTTTTAGCAGCCTCTCTTCCGCCGACAAAGTAAGCAAGGCGGCGTATATCTCTGCGGAGCTCCTCATCAGCAGCGATACTGTCCTCAACAGGAGAAGTAACAACATCACCGGATGTATAGTGCTTTGTAACTCCGGCATTTACCTGCGCCGGAACTGCCACAAAGCTCCACTCATAAGCGTCGCTGATGCCTTCAAGGATGTCGTAGCAAAGCTTTCCGCCGTATTTTCTGCCTTTTACGTGGCTGCACGAGCCTTTTGTCCTGTCACAGCCGCATATCGCGCAGATGCGTCTTTCTGCCGAACAGGAAATGCTTACCTCCTTTTTGATACCGCCGTCGATCTCGGAAATGAGGTCCTTATTCTCGCCGGTACGCACCATATAGGCACTCGCTTTAAGGTATCTGTATATTTCGCCGGTCTTGGTGATACGCACATCATCACTTACTATCTCTGTATCAAAAATACGCGCAGTCTGATTGGCAGATGTCGCATTGTGATCCGAAATACCGGTCTTGCCGACAAATTTATCTTTGAGTTCTTCAAGCGAAGCATCGGAAAAGCGCTCAAAATCGCGGTCGATCTCGTTATCGCAGAGTATCACCGAGAAAACATACACCTCATCCTCTTTGAGCGGACGGCGTGTGAAACGGTTGATCTTTTCGAGAATATCAGTATTCATAGTTCCTCCTTGTAGTTTTGATCGTATCGGAAATTCAGAGGATGCTCTGCAAATCAGAGCATCCTCCTCTTGGTCAATTATGAACCGCTCTTGATCTTGAGCACCTTAACGGCATCCGGAGTGATCTTCTTGAAGCCGCAATTGATAGAAACTGTGATCTGATCGAGCTGGCGGTCGATGAGCTTATCTGTTTCCATAACAAGATCAGTGCTTGTGATAAATTCAAGCGCGAAATCACGGTCTATACCGATGATTTTCTTCTCGGGCGCAGCTGAGCACTTAATGAGTTCAGCACCGAGAGGAATGATAAGTCTACCCTGCGAATCAGCAGAGCAGTCTTTAAGCTGCTCCATAGCCGCGATAAGAGCAGCATTCTCAGGTGAAGCAATAACGGTAGTCATGTCAAATGCACTGAAGCTTCCGTAGAGATTTGCAATATCAGCATAAGCGAGAGTAGTTGTTGCAGTTTCAACTTCATCAGCACCGGTTACGAGCGCTGTAACAGCCGCATTCACAACAGATGCAGCAAGTCTCACGCCGATGCTTCTGAGCATGACTCCGAAAACGTCAAGTCTCTGCTGACGCACAGCCTCATATGATGCACTGATAAGTCTGCCGTATTTTGCAAGTGTAACAGCATTTGCCCCCTCAGTGACAGTAGCCTCAGGAAGAGTTGTACCCTCAGAAGCAGTAGTATAGGTCTCACTGTCATCGAGATCACAGCCAAGATACTGGCTGGAATTCGCAACGGTCTTAGCAGCACAGATACTGCCAAGAATAGTCTCATCGAAACCCTTTCTTATAGAGCGTGTAACAAACTCAGGGAAAAGAACTGCTGTTTCAGTAGATGAGAAGAACTTCTCAACGCAGTCGCAGTCCTGACCGCTGATACGGATATTGAATCGCTTCAGCTGACGCTCAAATGCATCAAGCTTTTCGAGCAGAGTTCCTTCGTAAGCTGAGGAAGGATCGAGTTCCTCAAGAGCAGCAGTAAATGATCTTCCGCTGAGGTTGTAAAGTCCCTTTTCAAGTTTAATATCGTTATACATAATATACCTCCGATTAATTATTATTGTTCGTCTGAGCATCCAGACGAAGTTCGATCTCTCTTGCCTGTGCGTTCTTGAGACGAGCCTCAGCAAGAGCTGTTTCATCCTGAAGATTGATGTTTTCCCATTCAACACTGCAATCCGCCTCTGCACCTATCGAACTCAGATAAGCACCGGCAACATCGCATATCACGGGAGTTATAAGCCGCCTGTAATATTCCAGCTCTGATGTGAGTATATCAGCCTGCTGAGAGGACATCCTCTCCGTTGAACTCCAGTTGAGTCCAAGCAGGAAAGGCGGTATAGACAGCTTTGCAATAAGCTGTTCCAGTATCTGACGTACCGGAACATTGGTGTCAAACAGCTGATTATCCGCGCCGATGACCTTTATGTCCACATCTCCGACCGCCACGAAGTCCTTGACCTGACCATAACGCGCAGAATTCATGCCGTCCGCCCACTCATCAGCGATCTGCTGAGCACGTTCGCGCGAATACACGAAATCATCTGTACCGCTCTGAGGCTTATAGACTACCGCATATCGCACATTTCCTGCGCGGTCGTAGTTCTGACCGATACATTCGTATATCCTGAGCAGAATACTGCTTAACGCCGGCAGTCCTCTCAGAACAGAGTGTCCGCCAGTCAACGCGGCATACAGGATATTCTCAGGATGCTCGACCTTGTGACATGAACCGTCTTTGCTCCTGACAGTATAAGACCTCGCAAACGGTTCTTTGCCAGCCTGCATACGAACAGCTGAAACATCACCCATCCATAGTCCTGCGATAAGCTGGTTTTCGCTGTCCTGAACTATCTCACAGACCGCGCTTCCGTAAGTCAGAAGACTATCAAGAAAATTATCAGCGAAACAATTTATTGATTTTCCGCTTAATCCTACCGGAACATTTTCAAGGAAACGATCAAGATCATTCTGATATTCCTCATCGCTGCATACAACTCTGAATCCGCCAGTTAAACGAATTATTTTCATCAAAGCTGCATCTATGACCGGAACAGCTGCTCTCAGTCTGTCATAGAGCTCCTTTTCAGCCGGCTGTATTACCTGCGGAAGGCTCATACTCATATCATGAGAACGCGCAGCCGAAATAAGTTCGGGAACATTATGCGAAGCTCCCTTCTTAAATAGCTTCATTTTTCCTCCTTTCGCGCCTTCCTTAACGGACGGCGCACCGAATGATGAACGGCGGCAGTTATTCATCGTCTTACCGAAAGCGCTACCATATCACTGCCTCTTGAACTAAGAATATCGGTAACAAAATACCTCATATCGTCCATAGCGTGATCGTTCTCCTTAACAGGAGCATCGCTGCCGGTCTTTTCGTTCCAGCAATATAGCTGAAATTCGCGTATGATGTCGCTGCATGATTCATGAAAAAGCAGTTTCCCCTCTCTGAGCATAGTGCTTACGCGGCGTATTCCAGCAACAACGTCATTGTCAGCCTTTACAACTCTGAATCTTGAATGTCTGCGGATACACTCGATAAAGCTTGCCGCCGAAGGATCAACTATAACATGACTTATCCTCCTGCTGCCGGCAAGCTCTTCCAGAGCTGAATAGTGTTCCTCGTCCGTGCGCTGAACTCCCTCTCGTTTCGAGGAATAGTAGTATTCCTTCAGGCGATGCCATACGCCGTTGTGAAGTCCCCACAGACCAAATGATGAAGGATTGACAGTGCCGTAATCACATGAAATAATGTAGCGTTCGCAGTCTATCTCACCGGAATAAACGTGCTTTTCCCTGCTGAACATCGGATACACAGCGCCCTGAGCGGCAGTCCACTTTCCGAGCACGAATCTATCATAAAATGTGCCGGTATAAAGACGCTTGTAGCGATCTTTCATCGAAGAAGTCAGCGAAGGATTATCGTCCATAGTAAAATGGAGATACAGCGCGTGTTTCTCTTCGTGTTTTCTTATCCACTCGTTATAGAACCAGTGCGCCGGAGTATCCGGATTGCAGTTGAACCACATTTTCGAGCCTGCAACAGAACATCTCGCCAGAGCTTGTTCCACAAATGAACGCGGCATAAGTGCGACCTCATCGAAAAAAACTCCGGAAAGCGTCATGCCCTGAATGAGCGAGGCAGAGCCCTCATCCTTGCCGCCGAAAATATAGAAACGGTTAGTCTTTCCGAGAAATGTCGCATCGAAGTAGTTACCGCTCACCTTCTCAATACAGGTGAAACCGTACTGTTTCAGAACCGGCAGAAGCGGTGTAACGACATTCCTGCGCAGCGAAGTAATAGTCTTGCCGCATATCGCAAAAGAACCGCCGCTGAAGCTGCTGCAAGCCCAGAACATAAAGCCGAGCGACATCGAAAGTGTTTTTCCGCTCCTGACCGCACCGTCACAGATAACAGCGTCCATAGCGCGGTATTCCGGAATAGTCCACCATTTCATAGCAAGCTTCTGTTTGCGCGAGAGTTTACGGATCATCAGTATCCTCGTCCTCCCCGGAAGAGATCAGCGCCGACATCAAATCAGAAGCTTTATCGCGGTCGGAAAAAGCATTGCTCAGTTCAAAGAGCTTTTCGAGCGCTTTAAGCCTGTCAAAAAGCTTTACCTCAACACCGCCGCCCTTGACGCGCTTTATCTCAGAAACGTTAAACAGATCAAGCTTGCTTATTACCTCGGCAGGCGGAAGTTCATCCGCGAAAACAAGATATACCGCATCCGAGCAGTTTCCAAATGCAAGCCTGTTAAGTCCTGCAACGATGTTTGCACTGTCTGAGATCAGCTGACGCATCTCTGCGATCTTTTTCCGGCAGCAGTCCGATCTGAGATACTTCATGCCTTCACTTAACGCTGATTCATCTGGCACTCCTGCTTTCGCAGCAGCTTCGGCGACATTTCCAAGCATAACATAGTTGCAGCAGAAAGCATCTCTCATTGAATTATCCTTCAAAAATAGTTGACCTCCTTTCGTTCTGAACGGAACCGCCGTTCACTAAGGGGCAAAAAAACGCCTTTTTTCAATGCAAACCCGTTGAATATTGAAAAAATTATTTTTGACTTTGTATACCTGCACAAGTGCAAGCCTTTACAAGTCTTGCGAATTCAGCATATCACACAAAAGTAATATTTTGTCCATCAGCTGCATAAAATGTAATACTATCTTTCAGGAGGGTAAAATCATGCAGGAAAAAATCAAACAGAACCACAATCTCATTCTTGAAAACCGAAAAAGTCTCAATATATCCGGAATAACCGATGTTGACAGCTTTGATGACCGCGAAATATGTCTCTATACCGAACTCGGCGAACTAACCATTCAGGGACGCGAACTACATATCGACTCGATGAGCGTAGAGACTGGCAACATGACCATAACAGGCGATATATGGGCACTTGTCTACGGCGATAAGGACCGCCGCGGACCAATATCCGCAATCGGAAGGCTGTTCCGATGAATATTCCCGAAACCTTTTTCAGTGTAAACGAGGAAATGCGGCTCTTTGGCTATTCGTGCCTGCTCGGAGCTGCTCTCGGACTTTTCTATGATGTATTCCGAACTCTCAGAATGCTTTTTCGTCATAATACTGTACTCATCGCCATTGAGGACATAGTGTTCTTTGCAGCATATGCAATAGCCCTCACAGCTTTTGCATCCGCAGCAGCTCGCGGAGAAATGCGTTTTTACTATGTGATAGGCAGCGTATCGGGATTTATACTGTATCTCCTTACTTTAGGTCAGTTGATTTCGGCTGTTATAAAGAAGCTGATAGCAGCTTTAAGAGTAGTATTTCATGTGATTTTAAGTCCTCTGAGGCGGTTTTATGTACTTTTACGTAAAAAAGCAGTGTGCAAATTTGTGGGAACTTCCAAAGTTTTTGTTCAAAAATTAAAAAAAGCCTTTTTACTATTGCTAAAAAGACCGCCTTTGTTGTATAATAAAAAAGAAAATAAAATGAGAAAGAATGGGGATAATTTTGTCAAAAAAACCAAAAAGGATGGAACGCAGTCTCTTCAACGGTCTGCTCGTAAAACTCGCAGCAGTCACAGTAGCAATAGGCTGCACAGTAATAATCGTATCAACAAACAGAGACTGCTCTGATAAAGAAACTGAACTCAGCGAGATCCAGACAAAGATAGATACTCTGGAAGCTAAGAATTCTGAACTCCAGCGTGATCTCAACAGCGATGACAGATCAGGATATATCGAAAAGATCGCAATGGAGCAGCACGGCTATGCCTATCCGGATGAACGCCGATTCTACGATACATCAAGAGATTGATATAGCACATGACAGTGCTTTTAAGAAGGAGTATTTATAAATTATGCAGCTGGAAATCGGAAATATCTACAACGGCAAGGTCAAGGGAATTACACAGTACGGCGCTTTCATCGACATTGAAGGCGGCGGCACAGGAATGGTGCATATTTCAGAGATCGCTAATACCTATGTAAACGACATCCACGAACATCTGACAGAGAATCAGGAAGTAAAAGTTAAGGTCATCGGCATAAATGAAGCTGGTAAAGTAAGCCTTTCTATAAAGAAAGCAACAGATCAGCCGGCACCTCAGCGTCCGCAGAAGCGCAGCGATAACGGCAGCCATAACAGCCGCCCGCAGAAGCCTAATATCTGGGAACCTAAAAAACAGACTCCGCCCTCAGAAATGACTTTTGAGGACATGATGTCACGCTTCAAGCAGACCAGTGAGGAGCGTATGTGCGACCTCAAACGCAGTACCGACCGCAAAAACGGAACTCGCAGAAAATAATAAATAAAAAATTAAGGCGTACCATTATTGGTACGCCTTTTCTGTTATATATTATAAAGCATTTATCAGCAAACAATCACTGAACTACTCAGCCTCATATCTGAGCTGAGTAGTTAGGAGCTTCCTTAGTGATATAAATATCATGCGGATGGCTTTCCTTGAGACCTGCTCCTGTAATGCGAATGAACTTAGCCTTCTCGTGGAGAGTAGGGATGTCCACGCATCCGCAGTAGCCCATACCTGAACGGATTCCGCCGACAAGCTGGAAAATAGTATCAGCAACAGCGCCCTTGAAAGGAACTCTTCCCTCAACACCCTCAGGAACAAGCTTTTTAGCGCCTTCCTGGAAATATCTGTCAGTTGAACCGTTAGCCATAGCGCCAAGACTTCCCATACCGCGGTAAACCTTGAACTGTCTGCCCTGATAGATCTCAGTATCGCCGGGAGCCTCTGCACATCCTGCAAGAAGTGAACCGAGCATTACAACGTTTGCACCGGCAGCAAGAGCCTTAACAATATCGCCCGAATACTTGATGCCGCCGTCTGCGATAACAGGGATACCATATTTCTGAGCAACACAGGCAACATCATAAACAGCTGTGATCTGCGGAACTCCGATACCTGCAACAACACGGGTCGTACAAATAGAACCCGGACCTATACCTACCTTGAGGCAGTCTGCACCGGCTGCGATAAGAGCTTCAGCAGCTTCAGCAGTAGCAATATTTCCGGCAATAACAGGAGTATCCGGAAATGCTTCCTTTACCATTTTCAGGCATTTGATGATATTTGCACTGTGTCCGTGAGCGGAATCAAGTACAAGAACGTCAGCCTGAGCCTCAATGAGAGCCTTTGCTCTGTCGAGAACGTTAGCTGTAACACCGATAGCAGCGCCGCAGAGGAGTCTGCCCTTGCTGTCACGAGCGGAATTCGGATACTGAACGGATTTTTCAATATCCTTGATAGTGATGAGTCCTTTGAGGATACCTTCATCATCAACGAGCGGAAGTTTTTCGATCTTATGTGCGCGGAGGATCTCCTGTGCTTCTGAGAGAGTTGTTCCGACAGGAGCTGTTATGAGATTATCCTTAGTCATTACCTCAGAGATCTTAGCATTGAAATCTGTGAGGAAACGCATATCTCTGTTTGTGATGATACCAACAAGTTTACCCTTATCGTCAACGATCGGAACGCCTGAGATCTTGAATTTTCCCATAAGATCGTCAGCATCCTTAACGATATGGTCTTCGGTAAGCGAGAAAGGATTTACGATTACGCCGTTCTCAGAACGTTTAACCTTGTCCACCTCTTCAGCCTGCTGTTCGATAGACATATTCTTATGGATGATACCGATACCGCCTTCACGCGCAATAGCGATAGCCATGCGTGAATCTGTAACTGTATCCATAGCAGCTGTCATGATAGGGGTATTGAGTTTAACGGTCTTAGTAAGATTAGTACCCAGCTTTATCATATTAGGTGTAACGTTTGATTCAGCCGGAATAAGAAGTACATCATCAAATGTAAGACCTTCCTTCTGGAATTTGCTGTTCATGTCGGTCAGCATATTAGTTCCTCCTTCAATCGAAAATTATTAATATTTATGATACTATTTTTTAATGCTTCTGTCAAGTCCCTGCGGCAAAGAACAGGGATAGAAATTTGGTGTTTATATTAGTCTTGTTTTGGCGAAAAAAGCAATATTACGCATTAAAGCGTTATTAATTCTGTCCGCTGACGTATTGCATCTGTATTTCGGCACATTTTTTCATTATGCGTGTAGCATCAACAGTTGTAATGCGGTTATCGTGGTTCATATCGGAATTCTGAAACTGGAGCAGAGAAAGCGACATATCATTCCCTCTCTGGGCAAGCTTTGAGCATTCAACGAGTACCCTTGTTGCATCAGAAGTGGTCAGTCTGCCATTGAGATCAGCATCGCCTTCCATTTCTCCGTAGTCTCTTTTGAACTTTATCGAATACTGTTCAGCGTAGGTCTGGGCAATGGAATCCGCAAGCCCCGACACTCTGAAACCGGATATAACTGCATTTGATGAAGAGCGTATGTCATAATGTATGCCGATAGCATCCGCACCGATGTGCTTTACGTTCGGCGGTATCCTTATACCGCTGACATCGCCGCAGCCGAAATAAGCCTCGCTGCCAATGCCGATAACAGAATACGGTATCTCCGCATAGTTAAGCGAAGTACATGAATGGAAGCAGCGTTCCGGAATGGCTTCTATCGTTTTGCCGAGCGACACTCTTACAAGAGAATTGCACCCCATAAAGCAGCCTTCGCCTATATATTCAGTCTCATCTGCGAGAACAGCTTTTCTCAGCGAAAGGCAGCCGGAAAACGCATAGCTTCCGATATTTTTTATCTCTGCCGGAAAATAGACCTCAGTAATATCAGTATTACCGAAAAACGCCTTCGTATCCAGTCCCGTGATCTTGTAGCCATCAAGCTGAGAAGGAAGATCAACTCTTCCCGAAAGACCTTCTGCCGATAATATCTCAGCAGTCTTTTCAGTATCGCTTATTACCTGATAATGATACAGGCATCCGCCATATTCCGCAGTATAGCTGTTATCAGCTCCGGCATTAACAGCCTCTGCCGAGACAGCCTCTGCCACAAGAACAGCCGCCGCAAGCATTGAAACTATCCTCTTCATTTACTTCTCCCTGCGGCAAATATCACCGCTGACCATTACGAATACCGGTTCAGACATAAGGTCAAGCGGATTCTCACCTTTACAGTATACCTGAATATCAGCGTCCTTGCCTGTTTCGATGCTTCCTGTCGTTTCGTCTATACCGAGTATCTCAGCCGGATTTATTGTGAGAGTTTTCAGTGCTTCATCGAAGCTCAGACCGCCCTTGACAGCAGCCTGTGCAGAAAGAGGAAGATACTGTATCGGTATAACAGTATGGTCGGTACAGATAGCTATCTTAACGCCGTTTTCGTGCATAACTGCGGCATTTTTCAGTTCAAGTCCGCGCATTTCCGGCTTGCAGCGGTCACAAATGACCGGTCCGCATATCACAGGTATCTCTTCAGCCGCGATAATGTCGGCTATCTTATATCCTTCAGTACCGTGAAGAATGACAGGATCAAGCGAAAACTCCTTAGCGATACGCATAGCAGTACATATATCATCAGCACGATGGCAGTGGAAAAATGCTTTATGCTTGCGGTCAAGAAGCTGTATAAGAGCCTCACATTTTATGTCATATTCCGGAGGATCATAGTTTTCACTGTCAGAATAGTAGCTGTCCATATCGTGACCGTAACGGCGCGCCTTATAAAGTCCCTCACGGATTATCGCAGCAACAGCCATACGCGTTATCGGAGTCTCGTCCTTACCGTTGTATACATTCTTAGGATTTTCACCAAGAGCGAATTTTATGCCGCAGGTACGTATCATCATATCGTCAATGCGTCTGCCGTTGGTTTTTATAGCACATATCTCTCCGCCGCACGGATTAGCGCTTCCGGGACTTGAAGCAACCGCAGTTATACCGCGCATACGTGCTTCTTCAAAGCAACGGTCGAATGGATTGATGCCGTCAACAGCTCTCATCTGCGGTGTAAAAGGATCGGTGGATTCGTTGCAGTCATCGCCCTCAAAATCCAGACCATCCTCAATGATACCGAGGTGGGTATGAGCATCAATGAATCCCGGCAGCAGCATACCGCCCTCAGCATTGAAGCTTTCCTCAGGGATAAGGTCAGGAGTACCCTCACCTATTTCAGTGATCTTGCCGTCAGTTACGGTGATCCAGCCGCATTGAATAACGTCTTTTGCAGACATTGTGTGTATCTCAGCATTATAAATAAGCATATTTTTCTCCATTAATTATTATAAGGGGAAACACCCCTGAAATTTCATATAAACAGCAGTGTCATTTCTTTACAGCCGCAGCTATCTGCTCGGCTATCTCCATCGGACTATCCGCACATTCTATGCAAAGCGTTGAATGTTTCAGATATACCTCACGGCGGGTATTGAAAAGCTGTTCAAGTTCTTCCTTAGTTGACCGCATAACTATCGGACGGTTCGTATCATTTTTGATACGCTCATAGCAAACATCGAACGGAACATCCAGAAATATAACAGCACATCCCGAATCAGAAGCCGCTTTGGCTGTATCAGGATTGAGCATAGCACCGCCGCCGCAGGCAGCAACGGTTTTCTTTCCGCAGAGCGACTTCACTATCTCAGCCTCCGTTTTACGGAAGAAGGGCTCTCCCTTCTGCTCAAATATTTCAGGTATCGTCATATCGAGAGTACGCACTATAAGGTCATCAGTATCGCAGAAGCCGCAGCCGAGTTTTTTTGCCGCCAGCTTTCCGACAGTCGATTTTCCGCAGCCCATAAAGCCGCATAAGAATACAGTCATACATTTCTCCTTCCGTTTACTGCGAAGGGATTGCCAGCTTCAGCAAAGGCACCCATTCGTCCTCGATCATTTTTTCGCCTGTAAGCACAAAGCCGTGTCTTTTATAAAAAGCTATACCGCGCTCGTTGTACTCAAGTGCCCAGAGCCAGTCCGCATGAAGCTCGTTTACTGCAAAACTGAGCAATTCTGCACCGATACCGCTGTTCTGGAACTGCGGTTCAACATAAAGCTTCACTATCTCTCTGCCGCTGACTTCTATCATTCCCTTAACAACACCGTCATCATAAACATAGGTGTTAAGAAGTTTTTCCGTCCCCTCAGCGTATTCCGAAGCAGTATCGAGCACATTCAGCTCACCGAAATAGAACGGATCGTTGTGAAAAAAGCGGTAAAAGTTCACGCGGTAATTTGTAACTATCATCTCGGCTATCCGTGAAACATCAGCCGACAAAGCCTTACGTATCATTGTGAGCCCCGATCTCAGTTCTTGTTCATCTGGTCAACGTGCTCTTCTACCGAGGTTATTATCTTAGCAACTTCCTCGTCATCGAACTTTCCGCCGTACCATATCTCATGGGCTTTCACAGCCTGATATACCAGCATTGCAGCACCGCCGACAGCAGTTTTGCCCATTGAACGTGCTTTATTCATAAGAAGCGTTTCTGTTGGGTTGTAGATAACATCGAAAACACTGCCGCAGTCCTCAATGACCTTGTCACTGACAGCACAGGCATCGGTCTTAGGATACATTCCGACAGGAGTCGCATTTATCAGAAGATCATATTTTTCGCTTATTGACGATATTTCCTCTATTCTTACACTTGCACCGGCACATTTTGAAAGTATCTCAGCCATAAGCAGCTGAGCAGTCTTTATGTCCTGAGGAATAACAGCAAGCGTTATCTTAGCACCGTGAAGGGCACATTCAATAGCGATCATGCGTCCGACACCGCCGCAGCCGAGTATAACAACATTTCCGCCGATAGGAAGCTCCTTTGCCGAACGCAGGAAGCCGTCACAATCGGTATTGTAACCGGTAAGAGTACCGTTATCACAGTTGATACAGTTCACTGAATTGTAACGTTCGGCGCTTTCCGCAAGCACATCCACAAGTCTGATAACAGATTGCTTGTGAGGGATAGTAACATTAAGTCCGCGGAGACTTTCGATCAGTTGACGGCTCTCAGGAATATTTTCCGGAGCAATGTCGATGAGTTCGTAAGAAGCATCCTCAATACCGCTGAGCGCAAATAATTTTTCATGTATCAGCGGAGACATTGAATGTCCGAGAGGATGACCGATAAGCGCAAATCTGTTCATTTTGTTTTCTCCTTTGTATTTATATTTCAAAGTGATGCAAGAGTATCAGCATTCTCAACGTTGACAGCTGTAACATCCTTTAGTGTCTTCTTTACAAGACCTGTAAGAGTCTTTCCGGGACCGAATTCAACAAATCTGTCGGCACCGTCAGCCTGCATAGCAGCCAGTTCAGAGGTAAAACGTACCGGCGAAACGATATGCTTAGCAAGGAGAGAAGCCATATCCGAAAAATCTGTGAGTTCGCCGCCTGTAACGTTTGAATAATACTTCACCTGCGGAGCAGAGAATCTGACATTCTTTGCAGTTTCATAGAATTTATCTGCGGCAGACTGCATAAGCTTTGAGTGAAATGCACCTGCAACATTGAGGGTTATAACTCTTGCCTTCATTTCGGCAAATACCGGAGAAACCTCCTCGATACCCTCAGGAGTTCCGGCGATAACGGTCTGGACCGGCGAATTATAGTTTACAGCGGTAACATAGTTCTCAGCGCCTGAGCATACCTCCTCGACCTTTTCCGGAGCTATCTTCATGATAGCAGCCATAGCACCCTTACTTGCCTTAGTAGCCTCTTCCATAGCCTCTGCACGGGCTTTTATAAGAACGAACGCATCTTCAAGTGAGATCATTCCCGAAGCGTACATAGCTGCATATTCACCGAGAGAATGTCCTGCAACGCCGGCAAACTCGAAGCCCTTTGACTGTGCAGCCCTGAGGCAGACGATAGAAGTTGCCATTATAGCCGGCTGAGCGTTTATAGTCCGTGCAAGCTCCTCATCCGATGCTGAGAAGCAGATCTCTCTGAGATCTCTGCCCAGTATCTCCGAGCCCGTATCGTATACCGCACCGAGTTCAGGCATAGAATCAAGAATATCTTTTCCCATGCCGGAATACTGCGAACCCTGTCCGGAAAATAGTGAAATTGTCATAATGAAAAACTCCCTTTCTGTATGTTATACACAAACTTTTGGTGAAACCTGCCAAAACATCACTGGTTTTTTTGTAAGAATAGACGATATTTTATTTTTAGCAAAGCAAAGTATGAAAATATCATTGCAAAAAAACCGGAAATGATTTACAATATATTATGTGTGGATAATTATGTCTGCGTTGCCTGTAATGTGTTTTGGTGTATAAATAGTTCGGCAACAATATTATAATAACATATAATTCCGTTTTTTACAACCATTATTTATAAATATTTCTTAAAAAGGAGTTTTCTGATGGGTATCAACATTCTGGCTATGGGTAATTATATTCCCGAACAGAAACTGAAAAACGATGATTTTACCCGCTTTATCGAAACAAACGATGAGTGGATACGCACCCGGACAGGTATTGTCGAGCGCCCCATGGCTGGCTGGGAGCCAACATGGTATATGGGAATGAAAGCTGCCGAGGCTGCTGTAAAAAAAGCAGGTATCGACGTAAAAGACATTGGTCTTGTTATTTCATGTACGGCGACCTCCGATTTCCTTACCCCAAGTATGTCAAGCGTAATACAGCACAAGATAGGTGCTGTGAATGCCGGCGCTTTCGATCTGAACGCCGCCTGTACAGGCTTTGTTTATGCCCTTGATACCGCAAGAAGATTCGTCCAGACAGATGAAAATATAAAGTATGTACTTGTCGTTGCAAACGAATCGCTGTCACGCTTTCTCGATTTCACCGACCGCGGCTCATGTATCCTTTTCGGTGACGGCGCTGCGGCAGCTATCATAGAAAAAAGCGATAAGATGTATTCCTCTGCTCTCCGTTCGGACGGCAGCGGAGCTGATCTTCTCTGCGCAAGATCACTCAATGTCGCTCCGGAAATCAAGCAGGATGCACCGGATGACTTTACTGATAATTTTCCGGATATGCCTCTGCACAAGCTTTTCCAGAACGGCAAGGAGGTATACAAGTTCGCAACAAGCGCACTTCCGAAATCGTTCACTCTTGCTGCTGAAAAGATCGGCGTGACCAAAGACGACATAGATTGGTTCATACCTCATCAGGCAAACGTAAGAATAATCGAAACTGCCGCAAAGAAGCTCGGCGTTTCCATGGATAAATTCATCGTAACACTCGATCACTTCGGAAACACATCCAGCGCTTCAATACCGCTCGCACTCAACGAGGGTATCGAAAAGGGACTCATCAAACGCGGTCAGAAGCTTGCACTGATAGGCTTCGGCGCCGGTCTTACATACGGCGGTATCATTCTTGAATACTGACGCTTATACAAAGGAGAATCATTATGAAAACAAGGATAACTGAACTTTTAGGATGCCAGTACCCGATCATTCAGGGCGGTATGGCATGGGTAGCCGAACATACTCTCGCTTCTGCTGTATCAAATGCAGGCGGTGTTGGTCTCATTGCAGGCGGAAACGCTCCTATCGACTACCTCAGAGAACAGATAAGACTTTGCAAAGAAAAAACAGATAAGCCTTTCGGCGTTAACATCATGCTCATGAGCCCTAATGCTGATGACCTCGCTCAGCTTGTCATCGACGAAGGCGTCAAGGTCGTTACAACAGGTGCCGGCAATCCCGGAAAATACGTTGCTGCATGGAAGGAAGCCGGTATCAAGGTCATTCCGGTAGTTCCGTCTGTTGCACTTGCAAAGAGAATGGAAAGATCAGGCGCAGATGCTGTCATCGCTGAGGGTACCGAATCCGGCGGACACATCGGAGATAATACGACAATGTGTCTCGTTCCACAGGTCGTGGACGCTGTTGAGATACCTGTTATCGCTGCCGGCGGTATCGCCGACGGAAGAGGTATGGCAGCCTCATTCATGCTTGGAGCAGAGGGCGTTCAGATAGGAACACGCTTCCTTGCTTCCGAGGAATGCCAGATACACCCTACATTCAAGGAACTTGTTATCAAAGCAAAGGATACTGACAATATCGTTACAGGACGCTATACAGGTCATCCTTGCAGAAATATCAAGACAAAATTTGCCAAGCAGCTTGCTAACGGCGAAAAGGACGGCTCTATCTCACCAGAGGAGTTTGAGAACCTCACAGTCGGCGCTCTCAGAAGAGCTGTCGTTGACGGCGATGTTGAGAGCGGATCATTCCTCTGCGGCGCTATATCAGGTATGATAAACGACATCAAGCCATGTAAGGAGATCATCAATGATATTATGGCAGGCGCAGAAAAGCTTATGAATAAATGAAACGTATAATCGTCAAATACAGGAGGTAACAATATGTCAGTTGCACTTATAACCGGAGCTTCACAGGGTATCGGCGCTTGTATCGCCAGAAGACTCGCTAAGGACGGCTTCGATGTTGCTATCAACCACTACCCCAGTGAGGGAGATAAAGAAAAGGCAGAAGCAGTTGCTGAAGAATGCCGCGCTCTCGGAGTAAAGGCTGAGATATTCGCTGCGGATGTTTCCAGAATGGATGACTGCGAGGCTATGGTAAAAGCAGTGAAGGAGACTATGGGCAGTATAGAAGCTCTTGTCAATAACGCAGGAATCACAAAAGATAAGCTTCTTGCACGTATGGCTGAAGAGGATTATGATGCAGTTATCGCAGTAAATCAGAAGAGCATCTTCAATATGCTCAAGCAGACCTGTCCGGTAATGATGAAGCAGAAATACGGACGCATCGTCAATGTATCATCTGTTGCAGGTCTTTACGGCAACCCCGGACAGATCAACTATTCCGCTTCAAAGGCTGCTATCATCGGTATGACCAAGACCATCGCAAAGGAATACGGCAAGAAGAACATCGTCTGCAACGCCGTTGCACCGGGACTTATAAGAACACCTATGACAGACGTTCTTTCCGATGAAGTAAAAGCAAAAATGCTCGAAGCAGTTGCAATGAAGCGCTACGGCGAACCTGAGGAGATCGCATCTGTTGTATCCTTCCTCGTATCCGAGGATTGCTCCTATGTTACAGGACAGGTAATAGAGATCTCCGGCGGACTTTCTATGTGACACTGATTCAGCACTAAAAAGTTGCTAATGATATACTAATTATTGAAAAAGGATTTTGAAAGGATTTTTTATGAGCAGAAGAGTTGTTATAACAGGTATGGGCGCAGTAACGCCCCTCGGTACTGGCACAGATAAATTCTGGGAAGGCATTAAGGCTAACAAGATTGGCTTCTCTTATATTGATAAGTTCGATACCTCAAATACAGGCGTTAAGATTGCAGGCATAGTCCGCGATTTCGATGAGGCCGCTTATTTCGACATCAAAGGCTGCTTCGACAAAAAAGAATCCAAACGTATGGACAGATTCACAAAATTCGCTGTTGTTGCCGCTCACGAGGCTCTCGAAGACGCAGGCACCGATTTTTCCGACCTCGATCCTTACAGAGTAGGCGTTTTAGTCGGAAGCGGTATCGGCGGCATAGACCTTACACTTTCAGAGTATGAAAAATACCTTGAAAAAGGTCCGTCAAGGATCTCGGTATTCTACATACCGATGATGATAAGCAATATGGCTGCCGGAACTATCTCCATGAAAACAGGCTTCCGCGGAGCTAATTTCGATATTTCAACTGCCTGTGCTACCGGTACTCACACAATAGGTGAGGCTTTCCGCAAGATCAAGGACGGCTATCTCGATGCTGCTGTTGCCGGCGGTACAGAAAGCACAAACGTTGAATTTACTTACGGCGGCTTTTCTAATATGAAGGCTCTCACAAAGTCCGATGACCTCGAAAGAGCCTCTATCCCGTTCGATAAGGAAAGAAACGGATTCGTCCTCGGTGAAGGAAGCGGTATAGTTATACTCGAAGAATATGAACACGCAAAGGCAAGAGGCGCTAAGATATACGCAGAGATCGCAGGCTACGGCGCAACCTGTGACGGATATCATATGACATCTCCTATGCCGACCGGCGAGGCTGCCGGAAAGGGTATGTCGCTCGCAATTGAAGAAGCCGGTCTAACTCCTGCTGATATTGACTACATCAACGCCCACGGAACTTCAACAGGTCTCAACGACAAGTATGAGACAGCTGCTATAAAGCTTGCTTTCGGTGAATATGCGGATAAAGTGAAGATAAATTCCACAAAATCAATGATAGGACACCTTCTCGGAGCAGCAGGTGCTGTTGAAGCTATCATATGCGCTAAATCAATACAGGAAGGCTTCATACACAAAACATTAGGATACAAAGTGCCTGATGAAGAATGCGATCTTGATTACTGTGTCAAGGAAAACATAAATCAGGAAGTTAAGGCTGCACTTTCAAATTCGCTCGGATTCGGCGGTCATAATGCTACTCTCTGCTTTAAAAAGGTATCCGACTAAGGAGGTAATGAAATGAGCGATATTTTCGGAATGGTAGGTATCGAGACTATCGAGAAGCTTGCCGACATAATCAATAAAAAAGAACTTTCAGAGCTCACTATCGCAGACGGCGATAAGACTATAACCATAAAGGGAAAGAAAGCCGCTCCGGTTTTCGCTGCTCCGGCAGCAGCTGCTGTAAGCGCACAGACAAGCGCACCTTCAGCCGTTGAGACTCTCTCCCCTTCTGAGGCTTCAACTGCCGCAGAGATCAGCGGAAAGCTCGTAAAATCGCCTATCGTAGGCACATTCTATGCTGCTCCTTCACCTGATAAGCCGCCATTCGTAAGAGTAGGCGATGAAGTCAAGAAGGGCGATGTCATCATGATAATCGAATCCATGAAGCTTATGAACGAGATACAGTCCGATTATGACGGTATCGTTGATAAGATACTCGTTTCCGACGGTCAGGCTGTTGAATACGATCAGCCAATAATGGTCATCAAGTAATACAGGAGGACACATCATGGCTGATATACTTATGAACAAAGAACAGATAATGGAAGTCATCCCGCACCGCGATCCGTTCCTTCTCATCGACGAGATAGTTGATATGGAAGTCGGCGTTAAGGTACACGCAAGAAAGTACATTAAGGAAGAGGACTTCTGGTTCAAGGGACACTTCCCGGGCTATCCGGTAACTCCGGGCGTACTTATGGTAGAGATGCTTGCACAGGCAGGCGCTGTCTGTATGCTCTCAAAACCCGAATTCAAAGGCAAGATAGGTCTGTTCGGAGGCATCGACAAGGCAAAATTCCGCAGACAGGTAGTTCCGGGCGATGTGCTCGATCTCGAAGTTGAGATAATCCGTCAGCGCGGACCTGTCGGAACAGGAAAGGCTCTTGCGTCAGTAGGCGGAGAAAAGGCTGTATCCTGCGAGATAACTTTTGTGGTTGCCGACGGCGACAAATAAAGGGGTTGAATCGTATGATCGGTTTCATAAAAACTCATATGCTCAGCATAGTATTCATACTTGGTATTATATGGATCGCTGAAGTAATTATCACCAAGCTTAAATACAAGAAGCAAGGTGCTGCGCTGACCGGCGTGGTAATAGCCAATAAAACTGTTACCGGAAATCTGTTCCCGGTATATGAATTCTATTTTGAGGGCGAGACACTTCAGATCGACAGCTATGAGGCTGTAAAAGGCGGTGTCCCTGTCGGAACAGAGGAAACTATCTACTATGTTCCCGGAAACAAAAAAGGCGTTTTCCGCGAGGAAGACCTGAAACTCAAGCCGTGGATGTTTATAGTTTCCGTGCTTGCTGTTGCATATATAATAGTGGATTTTGCTGTGATCCATAAATAATCCTATTAAGGAGAAACAGAATATAATGTTCAAGAAAATACTTATCGCCAACAGAGGCGAGATAGCAGTGCGTATTATAAGAGCCTGCCGCGAACTTGGAGTAAGATGTGTTGCAGTATATTCAACTGCTGATAAAAATTCTCTCCACGCCCAGATAGCAGACGAGGCTGTGTGCATAGGTCCGCCTGCCACAAAGGACAGCTATCTCAATATGGACGCTGTCATACAGGCTGCTCTGAATACCGGCGCGGAAGCTATACATCCGGGATTCGGCTTCCTTTCCGAGAACGCTGAATTTGCAAGGAAATGCAGGGAATACGGCATAGTATTTATAGGTCCTTCACCGGAATCCATCGAAATGCTGGGAAATAAAGCTGCTGCAAAGGAAACGATGGCTGCTGCCGGAGTTCCTGTTATCCCCGGTTCAAAGGGCGCTGTTGCTTCAATAGAGGAAGCAAGAAAAATAGCCGAAGAAGCCGGATACCCGATACTCGTAAAGGCTTCTGCCGGAGGAGGCGGACGCGGTATACGCCGTGTTGATCTCCCGTCAGAACTCGAAGCACAGATGACTGCTGCTCAGCAGGAAGCCGAAAAATTCTTCGGTGACAGCGCTGTTTATATTGAAAAATTCCTCATAAATCCACACCATGTTGAGATACAGATAATTGCAGATTCTCAGGGACATTACATTTATCTCGGCGAGCGTGACTGCTCGATGCAGCGCCGTAATCAGAAGGTCATAGAGGAGTGTCCAAGCCCTATCGTGGATGCTGAATTAAGAAAAGCAATGGGCGCAGCTGCCGTAACTGCCGCAAAACAGTGCAATTACTGCAACGCCGGTACTATCGAGTTCCTCGTTGACGAAGAGCATAACTTCTACTTCATGGAGATGAATACCCGTATACAGGTCGAGCATCCTATCACAGAAGAAGTTACCGGTTTCGATCTCGTTAAGGCTCAGATAGAGATAGCCGCAGGTCTCCCGCTCAGCGTTTCGCAGGACGACATAAAGCTCCGCGGTCACGCTATCGAATGCCGTATCAATGCCGAGAATCCCAACCTCGATTTCAGACCTTCACCGGGTACTATCACTGCTCTGTATATGCCTGGCGGCCCCGGTATCAGAATCGACGGAGCTGTTTATCAGGGCTACACCATAACCCCTTTCTACGATTCTATGATAAGCAAGCTTATCGCTCACGGCTCAGACCGCGATGATGCTATCAGAAAAATGAAATGGGCTCTTTCCGAGTTCATCGTAGAGGGCGTTGATACCAATATTGATTTCCAGCTTGAAATGATAACACGCCCCGAATTCAGGAACGGCTCTTACGATATCGGCTTCCTGAACCGATATATGGACGGACGTAAAGTAAAGAAATAATCCCGCATTACAAAAGAGTGGTGAAATAAAATGTTTGAAGATTTTTTTGATGTTGTAAAAAAGCGCTTCAACGGAAGCGATGATGACTATAAGCCTCCTATGTTCAAATGCCCGAGGTGTCAGGATACAAGCCCGCTATCGAGATATGAGGAGCTTCACAGAGTATGTCCGAAGTGCAACTATCACGGCAGACTTTCCGCAAGAGAACGTATCTCGATAACAGTTGACAAGGAAAGCTTCAAGGAATTTGATAAGGATATGAAAAGCCTTAACCCTATCGACTTCCCTGATTACGAAATAAAACAGGAGGAACTGCGCGAGGCAACTGAACTCAATGACGCAGTTGTTACCGGCACTGCAACTATCAAAGGCTCACCTGTTGTTATCGGTATCATGGATTCAAGATACATGATGGGCAGTATGGGCAGCGTTGTAGGCGAAAAGATCGCAAGAGCGTTTGAATATGCGACTGAGAACAGTTTGCCGGTAGTCATGTTCACAGCATCCGGCGGCGCACGTATGCAGGAAGGCATAGTTTCCCTTATGCAGATGGCTAAGACATCAGGCGCTGTCAAGCTTCACAGCGATGCAGGCGGACTTTATATAACCGTAATGACCGATCCTACTACCGGAGGCGTTACAGCAAGCTTTGCTTCGCTCGGAGATATTATAATTGCCGAACCGAAGGTACTTATCGGATTTGCCGGCAGAAGAGTTATCGAAGGTACTATCCGTCAGAGACTGCCTGAGGACTTCCAGCTTGCTGAATTCATGCATGATAAGGGCTTCGTGGATATGATAGTGGAACGCAGAAAAATGAGAAGCGTTCTCTCACATCTTCTGAAGCTTCACGGATACGACAAAAAGGAGGCATGAACATGGAAGAGAAAAAAACTGCGTGGGAACGCCTTCAGATAATCCATACCAAGGGAAGGCCTACTATCAGAGACTATATCCCGCTTATCTTCACGGATTTTTATGAAATGCACGGCGACAGGCTCTGCGGCGACGATAAGGCTATTATCGGCGGTATCGCAAGACTTGATAACCGACCTGTTACTATAATAGCAGAAGTCAAGGGCAGAGACCTTAACGAGAATAAGGCGTGTAATTTTGCGATGCCTCATCCGGAAGGCTACCGAAAAGCACTCAGACTTGCCAAGCAGGCTGAGAAATTCCACAGACCTGTTATTTGCTTCATAGATACTCCCGGCGCTTTCTGCGGCGTTGCTGCTGAAGAAAGAGGACAGGGTGAGGCTATCGCCAAGAATATTGCGGAATTTATGACGCTCAGGACTCCCGTCATCTCGATCGTCCTCGGCGAAGGCGGAAGCGGCGGCGCTCTGGCGCTCGGAGTCTGCGATGAACTCGCAATGCTTGAGAACGCTGAGTACTCCATACTCTCGCCGCAGGGATTTGCGAGTATCCTTTGGAAAGATGCCTCACGCGCTGAAGAAGCAAGCGGGGTTATGCGTATTACAGCCGAAGATATGGTGCAGCTCGGAGTCGCAGAAACGATAATCGAAGAGCCTCTCGGCGGCGCACATAACGATTTAGACAAAATTTCAGAGAATATTAAAGAATATTTGTCACATAAAATTCCGGAAAAATGCCAAATAGATATTGACGTTTTGCTTAAAGAACGTTATACTAAATTTAGAAAAATCGGAGCATTCATTGAATGACCGTTTTTTAGTAGGACAAAAGTCCGATCGAACTGTTTAAGGAGGAAAGATTTATGATTTTTGAAAAGCTCAAGGATATTATTGCTGAACAGCTCGGCGTTGACGCTGAAGAGGTAACAAACGAAGCAAATATTCAGGATGACCTCGGTGCTGATTCACTCGATGTTGTTGATCTCATCACTACTATTGAGGACGAATTCGACATCTCTATCCCTGATGAAGCTGTTGAAGAGATCAAAACAGTCGGCGATATCGTTGCTTACATCGAAAAGAACGCTGATTCAGAAGACGCTGAATAATAGCAGACTTCATCCCCACGACAATTGTCGCGGGGATTTTTTTAGTCAATAAGTTAGTGATTGCAAACTTATTGGCTGCGCTTTAGCTGAAAATTCCTATTGCATTCGATGCATTAAAGTGGTATAATATAAGTTATGGAACTTTTGCGGCTTCTGCCGCTATAAACCGAAAGGACATTATGAAAAAAATTACTATCGTTACCGGTCACTATGGAAGCGGTAAAACTACCCTTTCCGTCAATCTCGCGGTCAATGCCGCAAAAGAGGGAAAGAACGTTGCAATAGTCGATCTCGACATTGTAAACCCTTACTTCCGTACTGCTGATTTCAAGGAAATGTTCAGCGAAATGGGCATCAAGCTTGTTGCTCCTGATTTCGCAAACAGTAACCTCGATATTCCTTCAATACAGTTCGATGTCGTTGAACTCGCCATGACAGAGGATTACCTTATCATAGATGTCGGCGGCGACGACGCAGGCGCTACCGCTCTCGGAAGATACGCCGAGGCTCTGAGCGGCTTCAGAAATGATATTGAAATGCTGTATGTCATAAATCAGCGCAGATACCTCACTCATACTCCCGATGAGGTCATAACCCTGATGTATGAGATAGAGGAAGCTGCTCACATGAAACATGACGCTATCGTCAACAATACAAACCTCGGCAGAGAAACTACTGCCGCTATCATTGAGGAATCGCGTCCGTTTGCAGAAGAAACATCCAAGCGCACCGGTCTGCCGGTAAAATATACCGTATATCCGAAGAAATGCGCGGATCCTGCCGCCGGCAGCGATGTGCTCGCTGTAAACACCTACGTAAGATCACCGTGGGACGTTGACTAAGCTATAATACGCTTTTGCGTGTTAAGTTATAAATGCATAATTCATAATGCATAATGCATAATTATTCCGGTCAGCCGGATGGTCATGCAAGTATGCTTCCATTAATTATGAATTATGAATTGTGAATTGTGAATTATTTGAAAGGAGCGAAAAGTGTATGGCTAAAATGACTGTTATCACCGAGCGCTGCAAGGGCTGCGGTCTTTGTACTGAGGCTTGTCCCAAGAAAATAGTCGCTCTCCAGAAAGAGAAGCGTAACAAAAAGGGATATTTCTATGCTGAATGTACCGATCAGGATGCTTGCATAAGCTGTGCTATGTGTGCAACAATGTGCCCTGATTGTGCTATTATCATCGAAAAATAATTAATTTATGTTGAAAGGAGCTGTTTAGCTTTGGAAAGAAATCTTATGAAGGGTAATGAAGCTCTCGCTGAGGCTGCAATCCGTGCAGGCTGCAAATGCTTCTTCGGTTACCCGATCACTCCTCAGACAGAACTTGCTGCTTATATGGCTAAGCGTATGCATAAGGCAGGCGGCGTGTTCCTTCAGGCAGAATCTGAAGTTGCTGCTATCAATATGGTGCTCGGCGCTGCTTCAACAGGCGTTCGTGCTATGACATCATCTTCTTCACCCGGAATCTCACTCAAGAGCGAGGGCGTTTCATATATCGCAGGTTCAGATCTTCCTGCTGTAATCATCAACGTTGAAAGAGGCGGTCCTGGTCTCGGCGGTATCCAGCCATCACAGGCTGACTACTGGCAGGCTACAAAGGCTCTCGGTCACGGCGACTTCCAGCTTATCGTATACGCTCCTGCATCAGTTCAGGAAATGGTAGACTGCGTAGTAAAGGCTTTCGACCGCGCTGATAAGTACCGTATGCCGGCTATGATCCTCGCTGACGGTCTTCTCGGTCAGATGATGGAGCCTGTATCCTTCCCGGAGATCAATCCTAACGCTTACGATAAGAGCGGCTGGGCTACAAACGGTCATAAGAACCAGAGAGAACACCACATTGTAAACTCACTCTATCTCCAGCCGGATGCTCTTGAAAAGTCTATCGTTGACAGATACAAGAGATACGAGATCATCAAGGAAACCGAAACAGACGCTGAACTCTACCTCACTGAGGACTGCGACATCCTTCTCTGTGCATTCGGTGCAACAGCAAGAGTCGTAAAATCAGCTGTAAACTCCGCAAGAGAGCTTGGTATCAAGGCAGGCCTCTTCCGTCCTAAGACACTGTGGCCATTCCCTGTAAAGGAGATCAACGAGGCTGCTAAAAACGCTAAATGTCTCCTCAGCGTAGAAATGTCAATGGGACAGATGATAGAAGACATCAAGCTTGCTATCAACTGCTCAAAGCCTGTTCACTTCTACGGCAGAACCGGCGGCGTTATCCCGACACCTGTTGAGGTGCTGGAAGAGATCAAGAAACTCGGAGGTGCTAAGTAATGGCTGTTGTTTTTGAAAGACCAAAGTCACTTATTGATATTCCTACACATTACTGCCCCGGCTGTACTCACGGTATCGTTCACAGAATACTCTGTGAGGTGATCGATGAAATGGGTATCGAGGGCGATACTATCGGTGTTTGTCCTGTTGGATGCTCCGTTATGGCTTACGATTACTTCAACTGCGATATGATCGAGGCTGCTCACGGACGTGCTCCGGCTGTTGCAACAGGCGTTAAGAGAACAAATCCGGATAAGTTCGTATTTACATATCAGGGCGACGGTGACCTCGCTGCTATCGGTACTGCTGAAACAGTTCATTCAGCTACAAGAGGCGAGAATATCGTTGTTATCTTCATCAATAACACTATCTACGGTATGACAGGCGGTCAGATGGCTCCTACAACTATTCCGGGACAGGTTACACAGACCACTCCTTTCGGACGTGATCCTCAGCTTGCAGGCTTCCCTGTAAGAGTATGCGAGATGCTCTCAACACTTACAGGTACAGCTTATGCAGAGCGTGTAGCTGTCGACAGCGTACCGCATATCAAGGCTGCAAAGAAGGCTATCAGAAAGGCTTTCGAGAACCAGAAGGCTGGCAGAGGCTTCTCTATCGTAGAGGTGCTCTCAACTTGTCCTACCAACTGGGGACTTGCTCCTCTTGATGCTATCAAGCGTCTCAGAGAGGAAATGATCCCATATTACCCGCTCGGCGTTTACAAGGACGTTGAGAACGGCGTATTCGAGAACGTTCAGGGAGGTAATGAATAATGGCTACTACTGAGATACTTCTCGCAGGCTTCGGCGGTCAGGGAATCCTCTTCGCCGGAAAGATCCTCGCTTACTGCGGACTCATGGACAATAAGGAACTCTCATGGCTCCCTTCATATGGTCCTGAAATGAGAGGCGGTACCTGTAACTGTTCAGTTTGTATTTCCGATGAGCCTATCGGTTCACCGCTTGTACTTACTCCTGATCTCCTCATCGCTATGAACCAGCCTTCATTCGATAAATTCGTAAAGGCTGTACGTCCCGGCGGTAAGGTATTCTTCGACAGCACTCTCATCGAACCAAATACCGACAGAACTGACATCAGTCTCTTCGGCATCCCTTCACAGCAGCTTGCTGACGATAACGCTCTCAAGGGCGGTTCTAACATCATTCTCCTCGGAAAACTCCTCAAGGAGACCGGCATCTGCTCACTTGATACAATGAAGAAGGCTATCGAAAAGGTAGTTCCGCCGAAAAAGGCAGCCCTTATCCCGAATAACTATAAGGCAATCGAGATCGGCATGAATTCATAATCATGCAGCTAATCCCCCGGAGATCGTATCCTCCGGGGGTTTTTATGTCTTAGTACACTTTATCCGTACACACTTTATTCATATTTTAGCCAATTAAGGTAAAAATGCACAAAATTCAGCTGCAAAATAATACATGGCAAATTTTGTGTTTTCTATTGTAATAATTATTAAAATGTGATATAATGTCTTTAAAGTGGTGTATTTTAACCACATTTAACGTTAAAATCAAAGGAGAAATTATTATGAAGTTCGGATACTTTGACGACGCTAATAAGGAATATGTCATCAATTCACCAAGAACCCCTTATCCGTGGATAAACTACCTCGGAAACCAGGGCTTCTTCTCGCTCATCTCAAACACTGCCGGCGGCTACTGCTTCTATAAGGACGCTCGTCTCCGCAGAATCACACGTTATCGCTACAACAATGTTCCGATAGATATGGGCGGACGTTATTTCTATATCAACGATAATGGTACTGTCTGGAACCCAGGCTGGTCGCCTGTAAAGACAGAGCTCGATGCTTATGAGTGCCGTCACGGTATGGGCTATACAGTTATCACAGGTAAGAAGAACGGCCTCAAGGCAGAGGTAACATTCTTCGTTCCTCAGAACTACGATGGTGAAGTTCAGCAGGTAGTTCTTACAAACGAAAGCAATGAAGCTAAGAACTTCTCTATCTTCTCAGTTGTAGAGTGGTGTCTCTGGGATGCACAGGATGACTGTACAAACTTCCAGAGAAACTTCTCCACAGGTAGAGTAGAGATCGAAGGCTCAACTATTTACCATGTAACAGAATACAGAGACAGACGTAATCACTACGCTTTCTATACAGTAAACGATGAGATCGACGGCTATGATACAGACCGTGATTCATTCCTCGGCAGTATCTACAACGGCTGGGATAACCCTGAAACAGTCAAGGCAGATAAGCCTTCCAACTCATTTGCAGACGGCTGGTCACCTGTTGCTTCACACTATAAGAAGATAACTCTTGCACCAGGTGAGACAAAGACTCTTATCTACATCCTCGGCTATGCTGAGAATCCTCAGGATAAGAAGTTTGCTGCTGAAAAGCCTGCTAACCTCCTTACAAGAGAGAAATGGGTCCTCAACAAGGAAAAGGCTTATGCAATGATCGAGAAATACAACACTCCTGAAAAGGTTGCAGCAGGTCTTGAAGAACTCCGCAATACATGGGATAGCCTCCTTTCTATCTTCAAGGTTGATACTCCTGATGACAAGGTAAACAGAATGGTAAATATCTGGAACCAGTATCAGTGTATGGTAACATTCAACCTTTCACGTTCCGCTTCATACTTCGAGAGCGGTATCGGCAGAGGTATGGGCTTCCGTGATTCTAACCAGGATATTCTCGGATTTGTACACCAGATCCCTGAGCGCGCAAGAGAAAGACTTATCGACATCGCTTCAACTCAGCTTTCAGACGGCGGATGCTATCACCAGTATCAGCCTCTCACAAAGAAGGGCAATGCAGACATCGGCGGAGACTTCTCAGACGATCCGCTCTGGATGATCCTTTCTGTTGCTGCTTATATCAAGGAAACAGGCGACTGGGGCATCCTTGATGCTAACGTTCCATTCGATGACGATCCGAACGGCAAGCACACAATGCTCGAACACCTCGATGTTTCCTTCTACCACATCGTAAATAATCTCGGACCTCACAATCTCCCGCTTGCAATGCGCGCTGACTGGAATGATTGTATCAACCTTTCATGCTTCTCTGATACACCTGGTGAGTCCTTCCAGACCTACACCAATCCTAAGTTCGCAGCAGAGGGCGGCTACTCTAAGATAGCTGAGTCTGCTTTCGTTGCAACACTCTTCACATACACAGGTCCTGCTTACGTTGGAATCCTCAAGCACATCGGCAAGGCTGACGAAGCTGCTAAGGCTCAGGCTGAGATCGACAAGATGAAGGAAAACGTAATGAAGTCTGCATTCGACGGCGACTGGTTCATCCGTGCTTACGATGCAAACGGCGAGAAAATGGGCTCTAAGGAGTGCGAGGAAGGTAAGATCTTCATCGAACCACAGGGCTTCGCAGTTATGTCTGAGATCGGTAAGGATCAGGGTGCAGACATCAAGACACTGAATTCAATTGATAAATACCTCAACTGCGAATTCGGTCTTGTTCTCAATAACCCTGCTTTCACAAAATATTATGTACAGTACGGCGAGATCTCCACATATCCGGGCGGATATAAGGAGAATGCAGGTATCTTCACACATAACAATGCTTGGATCATCTGCGCTGAGGCTTACGTTGGCCGCGGTGACAAGGCATTTGAGTATTACAGCAAGATAGCTCCTGCATTCACAGAAGAAACATCTGATATACACAAGACAGAGCCTTATGTATACGGTCAGATGATCGGCGGTAAGGATGCAAAGAACTTCGGTCAGGGCAAGAACTCATGGCTCACAGGTACAGCTGCATGGAATATGGTTGCTATCTCTCAGTATATCATCGGTGTTCAGCCTGTATTTGACGGTCTCAAGGTCGATCCTTCTATCCCTCACGAATGGGACGGCTTCACTGCTACACGTAAATTCCGCGGTGCTACATACAACATCACTGTAAAGAATCCGAACCACGTATGCAAGGGCGTTAAGTCTCTTACTCTTGACGGCAAGGCTATCGAAGGCAATGTTGTTCCGGTATGCGATGGCGGCGTTCACAAGGTTGAGGTAGTTCTCGGCTAAAATCCGGCGTAAAGGAAAGCTCTTTATGAAAAAATCAGTATTATTACTCTCACTAAGTACAATTGCTGTCTTAACGGTTTCAACATATGGTCTTTCTTACAATGGCGATAAGACCGAAAGTAATGCTAATCCGATAACTCTTGAAACAGTAACTGTTCCAGAGTTCAAAGCTAATAGTGCAAATATAATTGATACATCTGAGTATAGCTTTGAAAATAAAAAAACAGAACCGAATATTGTTAGTTTGAAAAAACTTGATATAATTGATAAGGATTCCTGCTATCATAAGATGCTCAATTCTGTTGATTACTATAATTATGCTAATGGAAAAATTGAAACCAATTTGTTGAATGGTGAAGAATGCACCATAGTTTACAATGTTGATATGATAGACAATGTGGATTATCAACGAGTTACTACTCCGAGTTTTGATGAAGAAATATCTGTACACGACAATTCTATTGAAGTAATTAATAAGCTTACAGATGAAAAATCACTCAAGCCGCTCCAGTTTACTAAAACTATGGAAACCGGCAATTATGATAATGATAAGGCAAGAATAACAACTACTGATGGTATTCCAACTTATTGTTATCGTATGAACCCAACCAATCTTCATTATGCTTCAACAGTCAGCATTTTTCCACAGGAAATGGTGTTCGGCTTTTTAGCCAATAAAGAAAACTGGAGTATTACTGGCAAAAGTGAATATATTGGCAGAGATATCATAACACTTGAAGGAAAAACAGAGCCTGATTATGGTGCAAAATTAAATATTAGCACATTTAAGATGTACATTGATTCAGAAACAGGAATACTGCTTCATTTTGAAGGTTATGACAGTCAGAACACTTTAGTAAGCTATGTTAACACAATAGAATTTTCTGATGAAAAGAAATAATTGTGTTGAGGTAGTTCTCGGCTGATAAAACAAAGGTGCATATTGTAGGTATCATAAGACCAATCGACGAATATGCTCACGGTATAATTATTTCAAAAGAGAATTTCCAAGTTGTTGGGAAAACACAATAACGTATAAAAAGCAAAGGATGATACCTTCAACCGCCAAACGGGCTGAGGGTACATCCTTTATGTTTGGAATAATTGAGGTATATTATGAATCCATACACACTTGGTCTTGCGCTGATACTTGTCGGCATAGTCTTAACAGCTTTAGGCGGACTTAATGTATATTACAACAAGATAGTTTTCCGCAGCTATGAGATCTACGATGCCGTCATCACAAAGCTGAAGCTTATCAAAGGAAAAAGCTGCAATCCCTATGAATCCATACAGATCTACGCAGAATACACGGTAGACGGTGTTCTTATCACCGGACATTACTACACTATACTTACTAAAAGCATAGTAAAATTCAATGTCGGAGAAACGGTTGAGATACAAGTCAATCCAGACTCTCCCAGTGTGTTCAGGATACAGTCCATTGAAGACACTACTGAAATGGAAAATACCAGAAAAAGATCACCGATCTTGACAATATGTGGCATCGTTGTGCTTATCATAGGCATTGCGTTACTACTCTCGGCATAGTTATGCCAAAGGGAAATTTCGAGATAGTGGATTGATCTGTAACACTTCAGTTAACAAAAACAGCCATAAAGAATCATCTTTATGGCTGTTTTTTATTATGAAAGCACGTAAGGCTTACCGTTAATGGTGTAGATATAAACGTCAATATATCCGCCCATACGGTAATTGATCGAACGTGAACCCTGCTGATTATCAATCGCGTCAACACTGAGACGCTTTCTGTCGGTTATCTTGGCATCCGGATCAGCATCGAAGACTATCTCATCGTATCTGCCGAAGTCTATATCTTCATCTGTCGCATACTGCTCAACAACAACGTAATCGAAGCTATAATCAGTATATTTTTCGCCCTCTTTGTTCATAAACTGTCCAAGCTGGTTGTGAAGAAGGGTAACATATTCATCAGCTGTTTTGCAGTTGTTCTTCTCAATAACGAACTTCAGTGCAGCCGGATAAAGAGCTTGTTCCATGAGAGAGCCGTCCTTATTACCAATAGCAGCAATGTACTTAGCAAGCAGCTTAGCCTCATCATCAGTAACGAAACGCGCATCGACCTCAGTATCGATAACATATTCATTGTCCTTCATATGCTGCACCATATGAGCGCCATAGATGCTTTCATCCACATTTCCGCCTATATCTCCAACAAGATTCTTTTTAGTAGCCGATTCAGAGCCGGAACTGCTTCCGCTTCCGCATGAAGCAAAGGATGTCAGCAGCAGAGCACTTACAGCAATGCCTAAAGTTCTTTTAATGAAATCCACAAAAATCACTCCTTAACCAAATGTGTAGATCTTACCGTCTTTTTCGGCAAAAACTATCTCATATTCACTAAGTATAGCCATTTCATGACCATCCTCTTCACGAACGATAACATAGAAATCGCAGTCATAGAATTTATCTACTTCGCCTTTGATCGTTTCGTAATAATCATATCCGAAGCACTCAGAAGTAGGCTTCATAAACTCAGCCGGATCACTGTTTTCACGTAAATCGACCTTGAGACGTGTTATCTCGAACTCACCGCCGGCTGAATCTATAAGATTCTTGCACTGCTTGGCAAAAGAGGTTTTCAGACCATATCCGTAATCCTTCTGGAGGAAATCATCCATTCCCTTGATGTACGAAGGATAAAGACATCTTGTATATTCAGTATAGTTTTGTTCGGAATACGATTTGAAATACTTCTCAAAAAGAAGCATGACCTCTGCTGGAATCTTATCCTTGTCGAAATAGAGCTTAGCTCCGTTTGAACTCTCATAGTAGTCTCCAAGCTCCTTTTCCGGATCATCGTCATCGAGAACAACAAGATCGCCTATTGAACCGAGATCATCGAAATACTTATCAGCGACCTCCTGTTCCTCAACCTTGTCTATTATTTCCTGAAGGACCTCGTCATTTGTTTCTGTCTCAGTCTCATTCTCAGTGGAATAAGCGGCTGTGATCAGATTCTCATCTGAAGCTGAAGTATTCTCCGCAGAAGATGAAGTGCTCTCAGAAGCCGCAGAGGAATCGTTTTTACTTCCGGACGATGAATCGCTTCCCGAACATGAAGTCAGTGCAGCGATCATAGAAACTGCGGTAATTACAGCAAAAAGCTTATTTGATCTCATTTTAAACCTCTTTTCATTTCGGCTATCGACTTCATATGAGCAGACAAAGCATCAGTCATGCTCAGAATTCCGCAAAAACGTACGCTTACCGCGATCAGCCCTGATTTTTTGCAGCATTTCCGCGTATCTTAGCGCGCTGCTGATTACTGAGGATACGCTTTCTGATACGGAGCGATTCAGGAGTTACCTCAAGAAGCTCATCATCAGCAAGGAATTCGAGGCAGTCCTCAAGGCTGAGGATTCTTGGCGGAACGAGACGAAGAGCATCATCGCTGCCGCTTGCACGTGTATTTGTGAGGTGTTTCTTCTTGCAGACATTTACAACGAGATCCTCTACCTTAGGAGAAGCACCTACTATCATGCCCTCATAAACCTGAGTACCTGAGCCGATGAAGAGCTGTCCTCTTTCCTGAGCGTTGTAAAGACCGTAAGTAACAGCTTCACCTGTCTCGAATGAAACGAGTGAGCCGGTGTTTCTGCGTTCGATCTCGCCCTTAAATGGCTGATAGCTGTCGAAAACGTGGCTCATGATACCTTCGCCCTTAGTATCGGTAAGGAATTCGCTCTTGTAACCGAAAAGACCTCTTGCAGGCACAAGGAACTCAATACGCATACGGCTGCCCTGCGGATGCATAGCAACGAGCTCGCCCTTGCGGCTTCCCATTTTCTCCATAACAGAACCTACGCAGTCCTCAGGAACGTCGATAACGAGACGCTCGATAGGTTCAAGAGTCTGACCTGTTTCCTCATCCTTCTTGAAGAGTACGCGGGGAGTTGAAACTGAAAGCTCATAGCCCTCACGGCGCATATTCTCAATGAGGATAGAGAGGTGCATCTCACCTCTTCCGGCAACGCGGAAAGCATCTGTATTTTCTGTCTCAGTAACTCTGAGTGAAACATCCTTGAGAAGTTCGCGGAAGAGTCTCTCACGAAGTTGGCGGGAAGTAACAAACTTACCCTCCTTGCCTGCAAACGGGCTGTCGTTTACAGCAAATGTCATTTCAACAGTAGGCTCGCTTATCTTAACAAAAGGAAGCGGCTCAGGAGTATCAACAGCGCAGATAGTATCACCGATAGTGATGTTCTCGATACCTGAGATCCACACAATATCTCCCATTTTAGCATCCTGTACCGGAACACGGTTAAGTCCCTCGATCTGAAGGAGCGAAACTATCTTAGCGTTGTAATTCTTCTTTGATTCGGTGTAATCACAGACAGTTACCTGCTGATTCACCTTAATATTTCCGCGGACGATACGTCCGATACCGATACGTCCCACGTACTCGTTATAGTCGATAGAGGAAATGAGCATCTGAAGCGGCTCTTCCTCCTCGCCCTTAGGCGGTTCAATATAGTTGATGATAGTATCGAAAAGCGGTTTGAGGTCAGTACCGGCTTCATACTGACTGAGAGAAGCTGTACCACTTCTTCCCGAACAGAAAAGAATCGGAGATTCGAGCTGTTCATCATTAGCATCAAGATCAAGAAGGAGTTCGAGGACTTCATCACCGATCTCATCAAGTCTTGCGTCAGGACGATCTATTTTATTTACGACAACTATGATCTTGTGTCCCATTTCAAGAGCCTTTGAAAGTACGAATCTTGTCTGCGGCATAGGACCTTCAGCAGCGTCAACGAGAAGAAGTACGCCGTCTACCATTTCGAGAACACGTTCAACCTCACCGCCGAAGTCAGCGTGTCCGGGAGTGTCTATAATATTGATCTTAGTACCGTTGTACATAACGGAAGTATTCTTAGCGAGGATAGTGATACCTCTTTCACGCTCGATGTCGTTTGAATCCATAACTCTCTCAGCGACATTCTGATTTTCTCTGAAAACGCCGCCCTGCTTGAGCATTTCATCAACAAGAGTGGTCTTACCGTGGTCAACGTGAGCAATGATCGCGATATTTCTTAAATCTTCTCTTACCATTAAAACATTCCTCCGATTAATTTTCTTTTCAATTCTTTCTTTTCATATTCAAACGGCTCAACAGCCGCTTTCAACATAGTTTTACTGTTCGATAACAGTGAATTTATCGCCAAGCTTCTGGCTCAGGAGTTCTCTCAGCTGATCGGGACTTCCTTCTTTGATGTCATCTGAAAAGAACATAGCCACAGCGGAATTACCGCATAATTTAAACATAAAGAAATCGTCCTTGAAGCAAGCGGAATCAACAGCCGCATAAGCGTACTCTGATTTTCTTGAATGGATAACGCTTTTTGAATCGCAGAGTATTTTGTCTTCGTTGAAAATGAAGCGCCATGTACCATCCGGATATAATTGCTGAAATTTTTTCAGTTGATTTGCCGGAAGCATCATTACAGTCCAGCGCAGAGTAATACCGCCGCATATAAGAAGGATCAATCCAAGAGTGAGATAAGCTATCTCAGAACTGTCGATTCTGATAAACAGGAACATAAAGATCAATCCCAAAGCGAAACAAGCTGCACAGTATATCTTCCTGAAGGTATTTTTTTTATTTAGTGAAAGTAATTTTCTGAAATGTGCTTTTGTGTACGATAGTTCTGCTCTTATCATAGTTATTTCTCCTGAAATCAGCGGCAGTTATATTGTATTTTCATCATCATTAATGCAGTTTAAGAAGAACACCATTTCAGAATTAATGAACAATTGAAACGGCTAAGCTCTTCAAGAAGCCGCTACTCTTCAGTATATCACGAAAATACGATATTTGTCAATACTTTTCGACACAAAAAAATCCGATAGCCTGAACTATCGGACATTTGGTGGGAGAGGGTGGATTCGGACCACCGAAGCTGAAAAGCAACAGATTTACAGTCTGCCCCCTTTGGCCACTCGGGAACTCTCCCATATTCAATTATCATCGGCATAACCGATAAAAATGGAGCTGGTGGACGGACTCGAACCCCCGACCTGCTGATTACAAATCAGCTGCTCTACCAACTGAGCTACACCAGCGTTTAACGCTTAATTATTATACCACATTCTGTCGGACTTGTCAATACCTTTTTTGAAATTTTTTCATTTTCAAAAAAGAGTGGTCGAGGCGACAGGACTCGAACCTGCGGCATCTTGGTCCCAAACCAAGCACTCTACCAAACTGAGTTACGCCTCGGATTACATTCAAGATGTCCACGACAGACAGCTTTTATATTATACCAAGAGTTTCGGCAAATGTCAAGCACAAAGAATGTTTTTTGTAGCTTTCCACAAAAAAGTAAAGAATCCTCGTTCAAGCTTCACACAATTCACAAAAGAGGGAGAGCTATGCTCTCCCTTATGCAAGACTTAGTCCTTGAGATCCTCAACTGCATCCTTAACGTCTTCAGCAGCATCTTCAACAGCTTCCTTAACGTCCTCAGCAGCTTCCTCGACTGCTTCCTTAGCCTCGTCAGCAGCATCCTCGTCGGCCTCAAGATCGATGTTATCGTCACCGAATTCATACTCGTCATCGTACACATCGTCATCATAATCGTCGTCTTTGCTCTTAAAATAGTGTGTTGCAACGTATCCTGCAGCAGCTGCAGCACCGGCAGCTAAAACCGCTACTAAAAATTTGCTCATATTATTTCCTCTTTTCTTCGCAAGTTATAGTGTGTTACCGTGCCGCTTGCGAGCGGTGTGCGATAAACTAAATATATTATAACATACAATTTTTAAAATTTCAACCTCTTACATATTATTTGTTAAAAACATCAAAATTGATAGAGCAGTTATTGGTGCAGTTTCACAACGAAGTATCCTGTTTCCCAGCCATACCTGAACCGCATCAAGTTCAGCAGCAGCCTCGACCTCTTCCCTGTCGAAACCGCCCTCACTTCCGATAACGAGCCCCACTGTCTTAGCGCCGTCAAATCCCACTTTATCGAAAGGAACTCCGCCCTTTTCCTCATAGAGAATGATATTGAGGTCAAGCTGCTTCATCATGCCGAGAGCCTCCTGATACGAAACGATCGGCTCAACGGTAGGTATGATGCCGCGTCCGGACTGCTTTGCGGCTTCCTCTGCGATCTTGTTGAGCCTTACAAGCTTTTTAGAAAAATCCTTCTTATCAGGTCTTGAGATACAGCGTCTTGTAAGCACCGGCACTATACGTGCAGCACCAAGTTCAACGCTTTTGCGAATGATGAATTCAAGCTTATCCAGCTTAGGAACAGCCTGAAACAGCGTGACTTCTATATTCGGCTCAGCAGCACAGCGGTGTTTCTCAACAAGATCAAGATACACTGCATCTCCTGTGATACTGCGTATCACACAGTTATAGTCGATACCGTCGCAGCAGACTGTAAGTGCCTCTCCCGCTTTCATTCTGAGCGAAAAGCCGGCATGATGAGCATCGCTGCCTGTAAGCATTATATTCTCTTCTTCAATCGTTTCAACAAAAAATCTTGGCATAATTCCTCCATTATAAGTTTATTCAACTTTTAATTGTACGCTGTTCTGCGTTAGGCCGCAAGTCCCTTACATACCGGGCAGGTACACTATCAGGCAAATACAATATCAAGCAGTTTCAGTATAGTGTCGCCCACGCTGTCGGAATAAACTTCTTCCGCAGCAATATCAGGCTTGTTGGTTATGATATTATCAACTCCGAGCGCTATCATCTGCTTAATATCGTCACGCCGGTCAACAGTCCAGACAAATACCTGTTTGCCGTTCTGGTGTGCAGCATTGACCGTTCCGCGGTTGATAAACAGATAGTTCAAACTCACCGCATCAATATCTTTCAGACGCGAATAAGAGGTCGAAACAGCAACATTAGCTATCAGCGCGGTCTTTATCCTGGGATTCAGACGTTTCACTATCCTCAGAAGCGGATAAGAAAACGAGCTGACATAGCAGGTAGTTGTGATGTTGTGCTTTTCTATGAGTTCAACCGCTTTCTCTGTCGCACGAACGGAATCACCTGTATCCTTGATCTCAACGTTCAGTCGCTTCTTCTTTCCCACAAGATCAAGGACTTCCTCGAACGTCATTATTTTGGCATCATCAAATTCACCGGTCTTGGAATACCAGCTGCCGGCAGAAAGCTCAAGCAGCTCAGCATAGGTATGATCGTAAATGCGTCCCGAACCGTTGGTAGTACGCTCTATCGTATCATCATGGAACACCACAAGCTTGCCGTCTTTAGTCAGCTGAACATCCAGTTCGATGAAATCGGTATCACTTTCAAGAGCAGCTTCAAAGGCATAGCGGGTATTCTCGGGAGCGACCGAGGACGCCCCTCGGTGAGCGCTGATGTTAGTACGTGTAAAAATGCCGGTATTTATCAGAATACGCCCATTGTAAACGGCACGGAAATAACTGACGTTAATGAGCACCGCAGCGACAGACAACGCAGCAATGAGTACCGACTTATGCGCCTTGTTCATTTTTTTGCGGTTGCGGTCCGGAATGATAAGCTGACCGTCGTTCTCGGTATCAGCAAGGAATCTTCCGGTAAGCCAGCATATAATAGCAGGAGCAGCGAAAAATGCCGAAACAGCCGTAAATACCTTCATTGAGTAACGCATTACCACAAGCGAAGTCCTGAAAGCTGAATCCGGACGCGTAAATCCCTTGACAAAGAGAACTATAACATAGCTGATACCAAAGATCACTACCACAGTTACAGCAAGAACAGTCAGTATCCAGAGAAGCAGCGCACCTGCCATCCGGGTACGCTTATGATGTATCTTTTCGCAGCTTGAACGTATGCTCTCAGGGAAGTTTTTCTCAGTAAGCACAAGATAATGCAGCGAGTAGCTTCGGCGTACTATTGCAAAAACGAAAAGCATTTCCGCAAGGATATAAGCTATAATAGCCGAATTGCCTCCTACATCCGCAAATATCTTCTTCAGAAGCGGCAGAAGCGGAAACATGAACACACCTGAAGAAAGCGAGAATTCCGAGAGCGATATAAACAGCATGAATACCGCAAATTTCAGCGGAGAAGCAGTCCGGAAAGCCTTTCTGAAGCTTTTCAGTCCTGTCAGTATCATACCTCCTATGGTAAGCTTCTCGTGCTTTGCACAGCAGGTAAAGCAGGCAGCAAGCGCCGAGAACTCGATAAACGTAAAGAATCCGGAAACATAGACTACTATAAGCAGTACAAAAACAGTAACAGGACTATGCAGATAAACAAGAAGGCTCTCATCATCGAGGTAATTCACCCTTGATATTTTCATCGTCAGTTCAAGGAGTGCGGAAAGCACAGGTGCTCCAACAGCAAGAAGTATAGTTTTGTATAGCATTTCAAACAGCAGGAAATGCGGCAGAGCACGTAAAAATACGCCCATAGAGCGGAAAAAGTTCTTCATTAAAATATCCCCTGAAATAGTTGTACACAATAATTATACGTCTAAGCCGTTCCCGTGTCAATGGCTTTTTTGTCGTTTTGTCAGGATTAAGCTGCTGCAAAAAAGCGTACCGCCGGAGCGATACGCTTGATTTTAACTGTATACGATGTGATCTGCACAGCGATCAATAAGCCTTGCCCCAGAATACCATACATTTAGCTGGTTTGCCACAGCATACGCACTTATCGCTGAGGTTCTCCTGCTCAAACGGGATACATCTTGAACCAACGCCGGTCTTTTCCTTTACCGCGTCCTCGCAAGCCTCATCGCCGCACCACATAGCCTTTATGAAGCCGTCGCCGTTTTCAAGAGCCTTTGTGATCTCATCAAGTGTTGTGCAGGCATATGTACGCTTTTTCTGATTTTCAAGAGCCTTATTGTACATACCGTCGTGTGCTTCCTGAAGCTTCTGAGCGACAGCAGACTCGAGGTCACCGAGAGCAACAGCAGTCTTTTCGCCGTTCCAGCGTGAAGCAACAACGCATTTTCCTTCCTCAATATCGCGCGGACCGATCTCAACTCTGAGCGGTACGCCCTTCATTTCGTATTCAGCGAACTTCCAGCCCGGTGAATTCTCGCTGTCATCGAGCTTAACGCGGATTCCAGCCTTTGCAAGGCGCTCCTTCAGTTCGTTAGCCTTATCAAGAACACCTTCCTTATGCTGGGCAACAGGCACGATAACGACCTGTACCGGAGCAACTGCCGGCGGAAGTACAAGACCGCTGTTATCGCCGTGAGTCATAATAACTGCGCCGATAAGACGTGTAGTAACGCCCCAGCTGGTCTGATGAGGGTAGACCCTCTGATTATCCTTATCCGTATACTGTATATCGAAAGCTCTTGCAAAACCGTCGCCGAAATAGTGAGAAGTACCAGCCTGAAGAGCCTTACCGTCGTGCATGAGAGCCTCGATAGCATATGTAGCCTCAGCGCCGGCAAATTTATCACTGTCGGTCTTTCTGCCCTTAACAACAGGCATCGCAAGCGAATCCTCGCAGAACTTCGCATAGAGATTGAGCATACGCTCTGTCTCTTCGATAGCCTCGTCAGCGGTTGCATGGATAGTATGACCTTCCTGCCAGAGGAACTCTCTTGAACGGAGGAAAGGACGCGTGGTCTTTTCCCAGCGAACAACGCTTACCCACTGATTATAGAGCTTAGGAAGATCACGATAGGAATGAACTATATTTGAATAATGCTCGCAGAAGAGAGTCTCGGAGGTCGGACGAACACAGAGCCTGTCCTCAAGCTTCTCATTTCCTCCGTGAGTTACCCATGCAACTTCCGGAGCAAAGCCCTCAACGTGATCCTTTTCCTTCTGAAGAAGGCTTTCAGGAATGAACATCGGCATACAAACGTTTTCATGACCGGTTTCCTTGAACATAGTATCAAGGATATGCTGAATGTTCTCCCAGATAGCATAGCCGTAAGGGCGAATTACCATACAGCCCTTAACGCTGGTATATTCGATGAGTTCGGCTTTTTTGCAGATGTCAGTGTACCACTGCGCGAAATCCTCGTCCATAGAGGTGATCGCAGTGACCAGTTTTTTATCCTTTGCCATATAAAACAGTCCTCTTTTCTGATGATTACATAGATATAGGTATTATAGCACTAATCCGGCAAAATGTCAACTATCTGCCGGATAGTGAACTCAGCTTATTTGTAGTGCTACAATAGATATTGGACAAAAATGAAAAAAAGAATAGAGAGATAGACGAAAATCTGTTAGAATAAAGTTACCACACCAAATTCAAGTCAGAAAGAAGGTCTATCTCTCATGAATAGT
>Ga0256404_1001435_pt1 | contig 57708 bp, 54 predicted proteins | sample RumenRJG_01DNA_FD_185990 | JGI IMG/M metagenome (GOLD analysis project Ga0256404, IMG submission 185990) | Bovine rumen microbial communities from Lethbridge, Alberta, Canada - RJG_01 | ecosystem: Host-associated > Mammals > Digestive system > Stomach > Rumen | place: Canada: Alberta | collected... | reverse complement strand
TACAACTTCTTCTCTAACAAGATCGACAAGCTGACTTACGCCCTCGACGAGATTGGTTACACTATCGCAGCTACTTACGACTCTAACCACACTGAGGCTTAATTTTCAGTCCATTCGCGTTTAAAACCTTAAAAACCGTTTTAGAATGGCTAAAATTAAGATACAGAAAAAAGACATCTGGATTGACATGACGCCTATGTCAGACGTGATGACGCTGCTTCTGTGCTTCTTTATGTTGACATCAACATTCTTGACGCCAGAGCCTATACAAGTCACCGCGCCTAACTCGGTGTCCGAGGTTAAGATTCCGGAGAGCGATGTCTTGAACATTCTGGTCAGCCCAGAAGGCAAGATCTTCCTCGGTACGGAAAACAAGAACTACATGAGAGATATGATGGACACGATGACCGATAAGTTCGGCATCACCCTGAATGCCACTCAGCAGAAGCACTTCCTGGAAGATGCTATGGCTGGCGCTCCCATGTCACAGCTTGCTGCTTACCTCAGCCTGGAGCCCGAAAAGATGGGCGAGGCCATCCAGAAGCTCGGTATCCCCACTGATAGCATCAATGGCGGAAAGAGCGAATTCCAGGAGTGGGTTACCGCTGCTCGCAACGCTAACCCCGACATCCGTCTGGCCATCAAGTGCGACTCCAAGACGCCGTACAAGTTGGTGAAGGCCATGATGTCTGAACTCCAGGATATGAACGAGAACCGTTACCAGTTGATTACTAATCTTAAAACTGCATCGGAGGATTAAGCTATGGCAAAAAAGAATTTGAGTAAGCAGAAGAAAATGGATACCCGCGTAAACTTCACGCCAATGGTAGACATGATGATGCTTCTGATCACGTTCTTCATGCTGTGTACGACACTCGCTAAGCCTCAGGCCATGCAGTTGACGATGCCCAGCAACGATACGAACGTAGCTGAACAGGACAAATCGGTAACGAAAGCCTCTCATACCATTACCCTCTACCTGGGTGCCAACGATCAGATTTGGTACATTGCCGGACTGCCCAACTATGAGGATCCTTCTTGTGTCAAGAAGACCACATACGGAGCAAAGGGCATCCGCGACGTCCTGATCAACCACACCACAGAGGAAGGTGTTAACCCGATTGCAAAAATCATGGTAGCCAAGAAAGAACTGGATGCCAAGAAGACAGCTTACAACAGTAAGATGACTGACGAGCAGTACCAGGCAGAACTTTCGAAGCTGAAGAAAGGTGAGTTGCCCAACGGTGAGAAGGTGCCCACGATGACCGTGATCATCCGCCCGCTGGATACCGCTACCTATGAGAACATGATTGCCGCTCTTGACGAGATGCTCATCTGCAGCATTGATAAGTACGTGATTGATAAAATCGGCCCTCAGGATCAGGAACTGATTACAAAGGCTGGTGTTAAGTAATCTTCAAAAACGAAAGAAACTATGGCAAAAATAGATCTTATAGATAATAGCTGGGTCGACCTCGTATTTGAAGGAAAGAACCAGAGTTACGGTGCATATCAACTGCGCAAGAGCACCGGTTCCCGCAATGTTAAGGCAATGCTTATCATGCTGGCTATCGGTATTGCAATCGCTGCCTTCGTAGCCATCAAAGGTGTCGTGGAGAACGCCATGAAAAAGGACGTTGCCATCGAGGCCGATGTGGAGCTGGCAAAGCTGGCTGAGAAGAAGGAAGCTAAGGTTGAGAAGAAAGAAGAACCGAAAATTGAGAAAGTTGAAGTAGAAAAGGTTAAGAGTTCTGTGAAGTTCGTTCCTCCCGTTATCAAGAAGGATAGCGAGGTGAAGCCCGAAGAGGAGCTGAAGTCTCAGGAAGAACTGAACAAGACCAACACCGCTATCGGTGCATTCGACGTGAAAGGTAACGACGAGGCTGCAGGTGAAGTGCTGAAGGCTAAGGAAGTTATCGCACAGCCGGAACCCCCGAAGGAAGAAGAGACCAAGGTGTTCGACGTTGTTGAGCAGATGCCTTCATTCCCCGGTGGTCCTAGCGCACTGATGCAGTTCTTGAGCAGCAACATCAAGTATCCTGTAGTTGCTGAGGAGAACGGTGTTCAAGGCCGTGTAGTATGTACCTTCGTCGTTGAGAAGGACGGTTCAATTACCGACGTTCGCGTCATCAAGTCAGTTGACCCGTCACTCGACAAGGAAGCCATGCGCGTGGTCAAGAGCATGCCGAGGTGGATTCCTGGTAAGCAGAACGGTTCGGCCGTACGCGTAAAGTACACCGTGCCTGTAACCTTCAGACTGCAATAACATGAATAGAAACGTATTCAATAATATTATTGGATTAACTCTTATTTTAGGCTTGTTCCTCGCTTGTGGGAACAAGCCTAAAAATACAAAAGCGGAGCAGGACTATCAGAAAGCTGCCAGATATTTCGTAGCCGACGAAAGTTTCAGCCCCATCCTCAACGAAGCCCTCGACGTCTTCCGCTACAACAGCATACTTGACACCCTTGAAGCCAAGTACACCAACGAACAGGATGCCGTCAAGGAACTGATGAACCTGAAGACTTGGCTGGCATTCACTACGCGCGACTTTACCGAGAAAGAGCGCCAAAACCTCAAGGACCGTAAATACCTGCCAAGAACCATCGCCATCGCATACGACGGACTGGCTATCATCGTCAACAACGCCAATCCCGACACGTGTATCACCGTCAAGGACTTCAAGCGCATCCTCAAGGGAGAGGTTTCGCAATGGAAACAACTCTACCCTACATCAAAACTGGGCAATATCGATGTCGTCTTCGACAACCCTTTGTCAAGTACCGTACGTTGGTGCGTCGACTCACTCCTGGGAGGAAAAGAGTTTGCAGCACCCAACATCGGAGCCGTCAAGACCAGTGCTGCCGTTATCGATTATGTGGAGCGACATGAGAACTCGCTGGGCATCATCGGTTCCAACTGGCTCAACGACAGCCGTGACACCACCAATGTCACCTTTAAGAAGAATATAACAGTCATGAAGGTCAGCAAACTGGATAGCGCCACAGCATACAACAGCTGGCGACCCTACCAGTACTACCTATACAACGGCAACTATCCGCTGATACGAACCATCTATGCATTGCTCAACGAGCCCCGTAGCGGACTGCCTTCCAACTTTGCACATTTCTGCCGGCTGCCCAAAGGACAGCTTATCATCCAGAAGTCTGGCCTGCTACCCATCCAGGCAGCCACCAACGTCAGACCAGTATATGTGAATAAAGAATAAAAACAGAAACTTTTTATTGTTTCGTACGTCATAAGAAAGAGGACAAGACAAAATAATACAAATAAATAGCATTATGAAAGCAATCAAATACCTATTCACCGCTGCATTGCTGACAGGTTTCAGCTCAGCAGCAATGGCACAGGACGGCACAAAGGCCGACATTGATGCCGTAAAGAAAATCATCAGTAGCAAACCCGCAGATCTCGACAAGCAGATGAAGCCCTATTACAAGGAGAACAAGAAGAATGCCGAGAATCTGGTAGCTTTCGGTCGCGAGTTCATGGCTGCCAAAGACACTGCAAACGCCAAGACTTACGCCAACTACGCCCTGCAGGCCAGCAAGAACAAATGTGCTGCTGCCTTCATCCTGCTGGGTGACATCGAGGCTATCTCAGACAACGGTGGCGGTGCTGCTGCCCAGTATGAGCAGGCCATCTATGTAGATCCGAAGAATCCGGATGCCTACTACAAGTATGCTAACGTCTACCGTAAGATCAGCCCCAGCGGAGCTGTTGCCAAGCTGAACGAGCTGCGCCAGCAGCGTCCCGACATTGCCGTTGATGCGCTGGCCGGACGTATCTATTACATGTCTAACGAGTTCGACAAGGCGCTGGCTGCCTACGACAAGGCCGACAAGAACAAGATGGAAGAGCGCGACCTCAGCGACTATGCGATGTCTGCCTTCTTCAAGCAGAAGTACGACAAGGCTCTTGAGGTGGCTAAGTTCGGTCTCTCCAAGAATCCTCGTCACGCAGCCTTCAACCGTCTCGCCTTCTTCAACAGCACTGAGCTGAAGAAGTACGAAGACGCACTCATGTATGCTGACGCCTTGTTCAACAAGTCTGACTCAGCCAAGTTCTCTTACTACGACTACACCTATTATGGCAATGCCCTGATTGGTGCCAAGCAGCCTCAAAAAGCCATCGAGATGTATGAGTTGGCTCTGAAGCAGGAGGATATGGACAACAAGGCTAAGCGTGCCGGTGTCGTTAAGCAGCTCTCTGACGCTTACCGTGATATGGAGGACTTCCCCAATGCCATCAAGCACTACAAGGACTACCTGGCTAGCATGGAAAAGCCGACAGCTAACGACCTTGCAGCCCTTGCAAGTCTTCACATGCAGCATGGTGCCACACTGAAGGATAATGAACAGGCTGAAGCCTTCAAAATGGCTGACGAGACCTACGCCGACCTTGCACAGAAGTACGAGAACGCTATGGAGTATGCTACCTTCATGCGTGCCCGCGTGAATGGTCAAATGGACCCCGACCAGTCAAAGGGTCTGGCTAAGCCTTACTACGAGAAGCTCGTCGAGCTGATTGGTCCGAAGACCGAACTTGACGCTACCGAGAAGGCTCGTCTGAAGGAGAGCTACCACTATCTGATCTCTTACTATTTCATCCAGAAGGACGACAAGGCTACCGCCAAGGACTATGCAGCTAAGATGCTGGTCATCGATCCCGAGAACCAGATTGCAAAACAAGTGATGGATGCCAAGTAAGCATCCATCACTATAGGATAAAAGAAATGGGCTTCCTCAACGGAAGCCCATTCGTTTTTAACCACATAATTCAGCGTCTTCCTTAAGGAAGGCTGATAGCCTCTGACGGACAAACGTCAGCGCATGTGCCGCACTCAGTGCAAACATCAGGGTTGATTGAATACTTGTCGCCCTCAGAGATTGCTCCGGAGGGACACTCGTCGATACATGTACCACATGCGATGCAGTCGTCACCAATTACGTATGCCATAATCTTATTCGTTTAATTAGTTAATACTTAAAAATTGTGATGCAAAGATAGGGATTATTTTTTATATATACCTAATTTTTGGTAGAGTTTTTTGCATTTTTGCCGCAATTTATACTTAGTCGAAATAATAAATCGTGTCTTTTCTGCGTTATGATGATACAAATGAAACGACGATTTATCCTACTTCTGACAGGGCTGATGGCCCTGACCATTTCTGCTCAGAGCGACCGCCTCGTGCAGAACAAACCCTATATTGACCTGCGCCCGGTGCACTTCGGTATCCTGGTGGGTACTCACCTGCAGGATCTCGAACTGGAGAACGTGGGCCCATACATGATGACGGATGCTGACGGGAACGTCAGTGAACAATATATTCTATGTGATGCCGACAAGTGGAATCCCGGATTCTCGGTGGGCGTCCTGGCCGACTTTCGGCTGAGCAACCATTTCGCACTGCGCTTCACACCTACCATGCATTTCGGTGCCAAGCACCTGACGTTTAACAACATGAAGCAGCTGGATGCTCAAGGGCGCCCTCTGCAACAGACACAGGACCTAAAAAGCACCTATGTGTCATTGCCGCTTGACATCAAGTTCTCAGCTCCACGATGGAACAACTACAGGCCCTATATCATGGCGGGTATCAATCCGACGATTAACCTGACAAGCAACGATCAGGAGATGGTGAACCTCAAGCGATACAATACCATGCTGGAAGTGGGACTGGGGTGTGACTTTTACCTGCCTTTCTTCAAACTGATTCCCGAACTGAAGTTCTGTTTCGGACTGGGCAGCGTTCTGAACAAGGATCACGTAAATGAATTGCGCGACGACAACCTCCGGGCCTATGCCGGCAGTGTCAGCAGCGCGCAATCAAAAATGGTGGTTCTTACCTTCTATTTTGAATAAGCCTCACTTGAAGTCGACAATCAACTTGCCGACAAAGATGGCATGCTTACCGTTCTGATCGACTGGGATGGGCTTGCCGTCCATGTTCTTCCAATACTCCAACTGTGTCATATAGGTATGTGTATGTCCTCCCAGTACAAGGTCAATATTCCGTGACCTGCTGATGACATACTGGTCGTCCTCCCCTTGATTGCTGTTCCATCCGAGGTGAGAGATACAAATGACATAATCACACTTCTGCTGCTCCTTGAGCATCGTGGCTGTTTCCAATGCCACTTTGGCTGGGTTAAGGTATTTCACCCCCACGCAGTTCTTGTCGCTGACGAGTCCAGCCAGTCTCGGACATACGGCAAAAACGCCAATCTTCAATCCGTTACGCTTGATGACTATCCAGGGCTTGCAGACGCCTTCCATCACCGTTCCCGTGAAGTCATAGTTACTGCAAAGGATGGGGAAAGTAGCTTTCTTGAACTTTTCAGCCATCATATCCAATCCGAAGTCAAACTCATGATTACCGATGGTGGATGCGTCAATACCCATCATGTTCATCAGCCCTATCTCGACATCGCCCTTAAACATCGTGAAATAGGCAGAACCCTGAAAGAAGTCTCCGCTGTCGAAGTAGAGTAAGTCAGGGTGCTTACTGCGCTCTTCCTTCAACATGGCGATGCGCATCAGGAAACCTCCTCTACCCGCCTTCATGGTGTCAACCAGTTGCGGATTGACAGGAAGGATGGTTGAATGGGTATCATTGGTATGCAAGATGACCAACTGCTTATGTTTCTTCGCCTGACCGCTGAGCGATACCAGAGCCAACAATATAATAAATAGGTACTTTTTCATACTTCTTACATCTTACATCATACATCTTACTTCACTATCACTCTTCCCTCTATCTGGGAGTCTACCTCCTTGCCGTCTTTGGCCATCTCACGGAAATAGTCTATGATGACAAAGCGGGCGTTGTTATTGTTATCCTTGGGGGCATTGATGTCGCGACCTTTCTTAAACGCCTCCATCTTATCATTGCCGCCCAACAGATAGTCAATGGTGGCTACACGATAATCCTTTTGCGGATCGACAGGTTTACCGGATAATGTCGCACTCACCAGTTGACCATCCTTGGTAATCACCAAACGCACCTCGTGGCTAACACCCTCACCGCCGACAGCGGCCATCTGGCGGAACAACTCCAACACAACATCGCCTCGCATCGTGGCGAAAGCTATCTTATTCTCAAACGGTGCTACATCAAGGACATCACCATAGGTCACATTGCCCTTAGGCAAGTCAGCCCTGACACCTCCCATATTATAAACGCCAAAGTCTGGTTTCTCCTGGTAGTTTTTACCTGCCCGTACCAGAATGTCGGCAAGCAGGTTGGGAAGCGTACCTTCTGGGCGCTGTGTCGTCATGTTGCGTGCCGATCGCCCTACGATGGGTCCCATCACACTGTCAACAACATGCTTATAAGGTTCCAGAAACTTGGCAGCCTCAGCGTCGGGGGTTGCATCATAGCGAGCATCTACCAATATCCGGCTGCGCTGAACGGAAGCCACCTCATAATGTGACTTACACGATGCCAGTATCAAGAACGACACCAGCGCGAAGAAAATAGTCTTTCTATTCATGAATATACTAGGTTTTGCGTGCAAAAATACAAAAAAAATTTGGATTCTCCAAATATTATTCGTACCTTTGCACCCGCTTTCGGCGTAATCGCTGGCAGGAAGTTACGAGTTGCCTGTTATGTTGCGTTGGAACGATAACAACAATTTTAAACGTTTAAAGAAAAAATGGATTTAATTAAAGTTGCTGAAGAAGCATTTGCAACCGGCAAGCAGCACCCCAGTTTCAAGGCTGGTGACACTGTAACTGTCGCTTACAAAATTATCGAGGGTTCAAAGGAGCGTATCCAGCTCTTCCGTGGCGTAGTCATCAAGATTAGCGGCCATCAGGAGAAGAAGCGCTTCACTGTTCGTAAGATGTCAGGAACCGTAGGTGTAGAGCGTATCTTCCCGCTGGAGTCTCCTAACATTGAGAGCATCGAAGTGAACAAGGTTGGTAAGGTTCGTCGCGCTAAGCTTTACTATCTGCGCAAGCTCACCGGTAAGGCTGCACGTATTAAGGAGAAGCGTTCTGCTATCAAGGCAGACTAATCCCTGCAACCTGCACGACATAAAAAGAGACACTCATTTGTTGGGTGTCTCTTTTTTATTCTGATGATGACCGCCGTAGATGGTCTCGCCGCCTAAGTCGCCATGCAGTGTTTCCTGAAAAGAATCCCAGTCCTGAAAACCTGCCAACAGCGACAGTCGGTCCAATGTTTTTTTATTCGGTCTCTTCAGCAACTCATGCTCAACGGCCTCCAACAGTTTGCGTAATGCTTGTCTTTTTTTCTCCATAACGGTGCAAAGTTACGAATAATTTTTTGTAACTTTGCACGCAGAATAAAAAACTTACCTATTTTTATAATGAAAGAACTACAACTCAAGTACGGATGCAATCCGAACCAGAAGCCTTCCCGCATCTTCATGCAGGAGGGAGAGCTCCCCATCGAAGTGATTAACGGACGTCCTGGCTACATCAATTTCCTGGATGCCTTCAATGCTTGGCAATTGGTAAAGGAATTAAAAGAGGCTACCGGTCTGCCCGCTGCTGCTTCGTTCAAGCACGTCAGTCCTGCCGGAGCTGCTGTTGGACTTCCCCTGAGCGACACGCTGAAGAAGATTTATTTCGTTGACGACGTAAAAGGTCTGGATGAGAGTCCGATAGCATGCGCCTATGCCCGTGCGCGTGGTGCCGACCGTATGTCAAGCTACGGTGATTTTGTAGCACTCTCCGATACGTGTGACGCCACCACCGCTCAACTGCTGAAGCGCGAGGTGAGCGACGGTGTGATTGCCCCAGACTTTACGGCTGAAGCCATCGAGATACTGAAAGACAAGCGTAAGGGTACCTACAACGTCATTAAAATTGACCCGGCATACAAGCCTGAGCCCGTTGAGCGCAAGCAGGTGTTCGGAATTACTTTTGAGCAAGGCCGCAACGAAATCAAGCTGGACGATCCCACCTTGTTTGAAAATATCCCCACACGGAATAAGACCTTTACCGCTGAAGCCAAGCGCGACCTGATCATCGCCCTGATCACGCTGAAATATACACAGTCCAACTCCGTCTGCTATGTGAAGGACGGACAGGCTATCGGCATCGGTGCCGGACAACAGAGTCGTATCCACTGTACCCGTCTGGCTGGCAATAAGGCCGACATCTGGTGGCTGCGCCAGCATCCGAAGGTGATGGCCCTACCCTTCAAGGAGGGTATCCGTCGTGCTGACCGCGATAACACCATCGATGTATATATCTCTGAGGACGAGCACGACGACGTGCTGCGCGATGGTGCTTGGCAGCAGTTCTTCACCCGCCAGCCAGAAGTGCTGACACTGGAAGAGAAGAAAGCGTGGATTGCCAAGAATACGAAGGTAGCTTTAGGCTCTGATGCCTTCTTCCCCTTCGGCGACAACATTGAGCGCGCCCACAAGAGCGGCGTAGAATTCATTGCCCAGGCTGGCGGCAGTGTACGTGACGATCATGTCATCATGACCTGCGACAAATATGGTATCGCAATGACCTTCACAGGTGTACGTCTTTTCCATCATTAAACTATGAGTAAGGAAAGCGATTTCGAAGATATCCTGGTGAATGGAATCTCCTTCGGACGTGGCGGAGGTCCTCGCCCTTCAGAAGACAAGGTGAAGACCAAGGCCAAGAAGAAGAAATACATAACCGGTGCTCACGGTAGCGGCTCTGCCCGACAGAAAGCCAAATACCGTGAGCAACGGGCTAACCGCCATAAGAAATAACAAACCCCAAACAACTACTGACTGATATGAAAAAAACACTACTCCTAACACTATCCGTCATCCTGTCACTCACCATTCTTGCCCAGAAATATGTGGGTGGCGATATCTCCATGCTAAAGAAATTCATAGATGAGGGTGCCATCTACAAGGACTATGACAACCAACCTGTTGAACCACTAACGTTTTTCAAGCAACAGGGATGGAATGCGCAACGCGTCCGACTATTCGTAGATCCGGCAAATGCGACGGATACCGAAAAGAAAGAAGGAGCGATTCAGGACTTAGAATACGTCAAAGCACTAGGAAAAAGTATCAAGGATGCCGGTTTCTCGCTCATGCTTGACTTCCACTACAGCGACACATGGACACATCCTGGACAGCATGGCACACCGGCAGCATGGACGAACCTCACTGCAGACCAGATGGCAACCAAGGTTTATGAATATACCAAGAACTGCCTACAAGAAATGGTCAATGCCGGTGCTACACCCGACTTCATACAGGTAGGCAACGAAATTACCGACGGTATGCTGTTTCCTATCGGTAAAATCAGCAGCAGCGAGTCATGGAGTATTCTTATCAACTTCATCAAGGAAGGTATTAAAGCCTGTAATGAGATATGTCCACAGGCAAAAACCGTACTTCATACAGAGCTGCACAACTACGATATGGTGAAGACCTTCTATGCCAAGATGGCTAATGCTACTGTTCAGTATGACATCATCGGCCTCAGTTACTACCCTGATTTTCATAACTCGCTGACTGTCTTCAACACACTGCTAACCCAGTTGGAAACAACCTATACAGGCAAACAAATCATGATTGTCGAGACAGGATATGGATTCGAGTACCAATTGGCAGGAGCCAAATACAACTTCACATCAACATATCCGCTCACGGATGCAGGACAGCAGAAATTCACAAAGGCACTTATCGAAACACTCAATACCCATGAGCGAGTGACAGGACTCTTCTGGTGGTATCCAGAATACAATCTTAACGGCATCATCAACAAAACCGGAACAGAAGACTGGAGCAAAGATTTTACCAACGGCTATTGGAATGGGGCCCTATTCTGGCCAAAGTCGGGTTACCCGCTCTCCTCTCTCAAGGAACTGAAATCTTTCCTTGGTGGGTATTCTGGCATTGAGACTGTTCGCTCTACCAGTCAGCAAGATGGAATCTGGTACACACTGGATGGACGCAGACTGAACGGGAAACCTGCCGCACGAGGGCTTTACATCCATAACGGCAAGAAGATAATTGTCAAATAAAACGAGGTTACGGCTCGTTAACGACGAGATTACGGCTCATGAGCGACGAGCCGTAATCTCGTTGTCATCATTGGCAGTATCAGAAGGTCAGCTCGCGCCCCCGATAGAACTCGAGCAAGGCCGTTTGGTACAGGTATTCGTAGCGCGACTGAACCAGGTCACTCTCCGCTTTCAGATACTTGTTCTTGGCATCGTCAAACTCCACCATAGTGGCTTTGCCGTTCTCGTATTTCGCCTGCATCAACTCAAAGGCCTGCTTACTGCTCTGTGCTGCGACCTTACTGCTCTCGTGCTTAGCCTGGGCAGCCACAGCACTGTAATAAGCCTGCTGTATTTCCTTATAGAGTACCTTCTTCGCATTGTTCAACGTCAGCTGCTGTGTCTCACGGTCAATGCGGGCCCTGCGAATGTTGTTGCGTGTAGCCAAACGGTTGAAGAGAGTGTAGTTCAGCGATACCCCCACATACTGGGCAAAGTTGTTCTTCAATTGCGAAAAGAATGCGTCCGAGCTGACACCATTGGTCTTAAAGTAGTTAGACTGCAAACCCGCGTTGAAGTTCAATGTCGGATAAAGGGCAGCCTGGGCAATCTTTATGTTATGATCCGTTCCACGCAGGCGCAGTTCTTCAGCCAATATCTCCGGTTTGAAGGTCAGCGCTTCACGGTATATCAGTTCAGGAGACACCAACTGGTGAGAGGTCTCCAACGCATCCAGATTATCCAAAGAAGGACGGATAATCGAGAAGCCTTCAGGCGTCGGGAGTTCCAGGAGCTGGCTCAGGGTGAGCAAGGAGAGCTGACGCGTATTGTCAGCCTGTGTAGCTGTCAGGCGCGACTTAGCCAGTGTGGCTTCTTGTTGCGACAATTCAGCCTGACTGGCCTTCCCATTCTCGTAAAGTCCCTGTAAGCGAGCCACCTGCATGGAGTCAATGGTGACCTGACGGTGAGCCACATCGGCAATCTCCATATCATAGAGAATCTGCACATAACCCTTTGCCACCTGCATCCGGATGTCATTGCGCGCCTTCTCCAAATCCTGAACAGCAGCATCCAGGTTCAACTGGTTCAACTTGATGGTATTGGTGATATTGAAACCCGTAAAGAGGGGAACATTGGTACCCAGGCTCATAGACGTATTGTTGGTATTACGATTAGAGTAAGTACCATCAATGGTCTGTGCACGACCGAAGTTAAAAGACTCATTAGCCTGAAATGTGGCATTAGGCAACCTGCTGTTCTTGGCAGTAGACAATTGCACCTCACGCTGACGCTCGGCATTGGCTTTCTGCTTCACACCAATGTTGTGTTCTACGGCATATTCCGTACACTGGCGGAGCGACCAGGGTTGCTGGGCCTGTGCTGGCTGTAACGATAGCGCAGCAAACAAAACGATAAACAAACTCTTCGTCATAGCTTAATCCTCCTTGTTATCAGCTATTACTTCCGGACCGCGCACTTTTTCCTTGGCTGTCAGTCCTTTCTTGACTTCAATGTTCACACCGTCGCTCAAACCAGTTACCACCTGACGTCGTTCATACTCCTTCTGACCCTTGACATCCTTGACGACATACACGAAAGTAGAGTCGCCAGAGAACTCAATGGCACTCTCGGGGATGGTCAGTGCCTTGGTAACCTGATCCAGCACAATCTCAGCATTGGCAGAATAGCCAGAACGCAGCTTGTCCTCCTTAGCCACCTTCACAGCTGCCTTGATCTCAAACTGGTTGGCACCGTTGCTCTCCGTAGCCTTTGGTGATATATATTCGAGAAAGGCGTCGAACTTCAAATCCTGCAGGGCTCCGATGGTGATCTTCATCGGCATTCCGTTGACCAGCTGGCCCACCTCTGTCTCGTCAATGTTACCACGGAAAATGAGGTCATTCATGTTAGCCACAGAGGCAATGGTGGTACCATCATTGAACGTATTGGAAAGAATCACCGAGTTACCCACCTTCACAGGGATATCGAGGATAACGCCGCTGATGGTTGAACGCACAAGTGTTGACGAGGCGGAAGCGTTAGACTTGGAGACACCGTCGCGCACCACCTGCAAGGCATCCTGAGCAGCGAGCACTTCCTCCTTGGCCTGATTCAGTGCCTTCTTCACCTTATCGTACTCGTCAGCCGAGACTAGTTTCTGGTCGAAGAGGTTCTTCTCGCGTTCAAAGTCAACCTTAGCCTGTTGCAGATTGATGTCAGCCAGTCGCACACGAGCCTCAGCGGAAGAGAGTTGTCCCATATCAGGAATCACCTTTACCTTGGCGATGACCTCACCTTGCTGCACATATTGGCCTGGTTCCTTCATCAGCTGGGTGATGATGCCCGAAATCTGAGGTTTGATGTTAACCTCATTACGAGGTTCAATCTTACCCGTAATAATGGTCGTTTTCTTCACCTCATTCATGGCTGGTGTAAACTCACTGTACACAATCTCCTTGGGTTGTGACTTTTGCCAAAGGAATACGAATGTTCCGATAAAGATCAATGCTATAATGACTGCAATGATCAACTTTCTGTACTTTTTCATTATTATCTTGTTTTTTTGTTATTATTCATCACGCATCGCATCTACAGGTTTGATGCTCATTGCCCTTGCCGCAGGAGCAAGTCCTGCCAACACCCCCATTGCCGACACCATAAGGGCAGCAAAGAGTGCCGTCCAGAAGCCCACCTGGAAATGTGCCGTAAGAATGCCATCTTCCGTATTAGCAAGTTCCAGCATCTGCAGGATCAAGACACCAAAGAGGATACCACTCATACCTGCCACCAGCGTAAGTACAATACTTTCCGAGATAATCTGTGAAAGTATCATCTTGGGAGTGGCTCCAATGGCTCGGCGGATACCTATCTCTGTAGTGCGCTCGCGCACCGTTACCATCATGATGTTGGAAACACCGATGGCACCCGCAAGCAGGGTTCCAAGTCCGACCAACCAAATCAGGAAGTTGACTCCCTTGAAGAGATTATCCAACATCTGGAAGAGCACCTCCGTATTAAAGACCATTGCGCCCTGTTCATCAGTAGGGTCGAGGTAATGTGCACGGGCGATAGTCTCACGGATTCTTGGTGCAATCTTACTCATCACCACACCTGGACGTCCCGTGACAGCAATCAAATCAACCTGATTACCACGATTAAACGTCTGCTGTACAAGTGTCAATGGCAAGGTCACCTTCTCCTCGGCACGCCCGTTGAAATTCATGCCTCCGCTGGCATTATAATCGACACCCACCACCTCGTAATAGGTAGAGTCGATACGGATGCGCTTGCCACAGGGGTCGCCACCATCCTTAAACAGGTCCTTATAAATTTTCTTACCCAACACACAAACCTTACGGTGTTCGCTCAGGTCCATATCGTTGATATAGCGACCATAATACATCTTGGGCGCAACGATATTCGCATATTCCGGTGTCACACCCTGAATACGGGGCTGTGTAGATTGGTCACCGTAGTAGGCCGTATTGGTACGTCCCCAGCCTCCGAACAGCACGGGGGCTACGGCATCCAGTTCCGGCACCCGCTGACGCAGGCGTTCAATGTCTTTATAGTCCATCTCCCACCAGCGTCCTTTACGGAATCCCTTGTAGGGCTTGGTGGTCTGCTGTGCCCATATCATGGCGGTGTTCTGGGCAAAGCCTTCGAAGTTGCGTTCCAGCATCTCCTTCAGTCCCTGTCCGCCTCCCATCAGTGCCACCAGCATGAACACACCCCAGAACACGCCGAAGCCTGTGAGTAACGAACGCGACTTGTTGCGCGTCAGCGTGTCAAGGATTTCCCGATAAGTATCTAAATCTATTCTCATAGTCTTACTCTGCTCTTAATGCCTCTATGGGGCGGATTCTACTTGCTTTGAAGGCAGGAATCAGTCCTGCTATCGTTCCGGCAACAACCATCACCATCGTAGCTTCGATGCATACATCTATTCCTACGGTAGGATTGACAAACATCGTAGCCTTGAATAATCCAGTATCGATGGTGTCGTGCCCCAGTGTTGCATCCATATACTCGTTAGCCATCACACCCAACACCATTCCGATATAGCCGAAGAAGGTGGTGATGATGACACTCTCCACGATGATGAGTTTCAGAATGCTCCAAGGCTTGGCACCGATGGCTTTGCGGATGCCGAACTCGTGGGTGCGCTCCTTAACGGTGATCAGCATGATGTTCGAAACACCGACGATGCCGCTGAGCAGCGTGAAGAGGCCCACAATCCACAGAGCCGTGCGGATAATACCGATACCCGTCTGCATTTGCAGATTGTCTGAGTAGCGGTTCCAGATCCACACGCTCCGTTCATCCTCAGGGTGTGCCTGGTGGTTGGCATTGATTCTGCGTCGGTAGTCTTTCTCAAAGTCCTCGTTAGCCTTCTCGGAAGTCAGTCCGTGGAAGGTGAACTCGATAGAACCTGCATCATCCGTGTTGGCACCGAAGATGCCCTTGATGGCAGAGTAAGAAGAGAAGGCTTCCGACTGTCCATTCTCATCATCCTTGTAGATGCCCACCACCTTGAAAGCAAAATTGTTGACCTTCACATACTTTCCCAACAGCGTCTTATAGTCCTTGGGAGCCAGTTCCTTGGCCTGCTTATTGCTGAGCACCAACACCTTGCGTTTCTCCTTCTGGTCTATGTCGTTGATGAATCGTCCGTGGAGCATCTCCATCTTGTCAATCTTGGTATGGTTAGGATAAACACCCGTAATCTGCGTACTCATATACTCCTGTCCGTTGGCGATGGTGGCAGACACGTCGTAGGAGGCTCCAACTTCATCGATGTTATCTCTGAACTCCTGGTCTGTTGTCGCAATGTCACGCGTCTGCAGACGGATGCGTCGCCCTTCCTTCAAACCCTGATAGGCTTTCGACGTGCGACCACCAAAGACCACCATCGAGTTAGAGAGGAAGCGCTCCGACTGATTCAACTGTGCATTGATCAGTCCGTTGCCTGCCCCCAGCAATACGACGAGCATGAAGATGCCCCATGCTACAGCAAAGCCGGTCAGTGCGGTGCGCAACTTATTGCGTTTGGCGGTCTGTGCTATTTCTTTCAGTAGTTCAATCATGGCTGCTCTATCAGTCCGTCCTTGATGCGGATAACACGGTTTGTCTGAGCTCCCACGTTAGGATCGTGGGTCACGATAATCTGGGTTATTTTCTCCTCGGCATTCAACTTCTTCAACAGCTCCATCACCTCGATGGACGTCTTCGAGTCGAGGGCACCCGTCGGTTCGTCGGCCAGGATAATCTGAGGCTTGGTAATCAGGGCGCGCGCAATAGCCACACGCTGGCGCTGACCACCCGAGAGCTCGTTGGGATAGTGTTCTGCCCAATCCAGGAGTCCTAAGCGCTCCAGATACTCCAGAGCAAGGGTGTGCCGCTTCTTGCGCGACACCCCTTGATAGAAGAGTGGCAACTCAACATTTTCTACTGCTGTCTTGAATGAAATCAAGTTAAACGACTGGAAGATAAAGCCTATCATGCGGTTACGATACTCGGCAGCCTTCGTCTCGCTGAGGTTCCAGATGGGTGTTCCGGCAAGCTCGTAGCTCCCCGAGTCGTAGTTGTCGAGGATGCCCAGGATGTTCAGAAGTGTCGACTTGCCTGAACCGGATGCACCCATGATGCTGACGAATTCGCCCTTCTCGATGTCGAGGGTGATGCCCTTCAGCACATGCAAGGGTTGGGCACCTTGATAGGTCTTGTGAATGTCTTTTAAGTGTATCATATAGCTGTTAGACGTCGAAATGGTCCAAAAGGTTGCGTATTTCCACTTTTTTTATGCCTAAAAGTTTCATTTGCCGAAACAATTCCGGCAATTTGTTGTCCATGAAGTCGCGACGGCGCTCGTCGAGGATCTGCTCCTTAGCACCTGGTGATACGAAGTAGCCCAAGCCGCGCTTATTATAAATAATGTTCGCGCGAGCCAGTTCGTAGTAAGCCTTGACGGCGGTGTTGGTGTTCACCTCCAGCAGTACGGCATACTCTCGGACACTGGGAATGCGGTCGTCGTCCTTGTACTTGCCGGCAAGGATCTCATCGCAGAGGCGGTCCGCTATCTGGATGTATATCGCTTTATCGTTTGAGAATATCATAATTAGTCCATTTGTTGGTTATCAGTTGGAAGTTCTTGAAGATATGGAACGAAGCCCAATAGTTGAAGACGGCAAGTACAGGCAACAGGATTGCGAGCACATAGGCGAGAACGCCCACCTCCGATACATAATGGTGTCCGTCTTTCCATACATCGCTCCAGAACAGGTACAGGCCAAAGTGATGAATCGTCCACGACAACAACCATACGAAAAGAATGAACACGAGCATGGATGCCACAAAGGAATACTTTCGCAGCAACGTCCCTCCGATAATCAGGAGCGAGTGTGTCCACACGGCAATGGCAGCAATCACGACGATATTCATCACCAGATAGAACCAGTTGCAGGAATCAGCCTCCAGTATATGAGGCGTCAGATTATCCATCATCTCGGGAATGGCCGACGACCACCAGTAATAGTATTCCGTTGGATTGCCTATATACGAAACCTTCGCCTCTGTATAAGGTCCACTGATCCAGAACCACGCCATGCGGAGACTGTCGCCCAAGACGAAAGCCAGGAAGACGCCCAGCACACAGATGACAGAGGTGTAGGTCATCAGGGCGAGGAACTTCTCAAGATTGCTTGCCGGAAGCATGAGGAAAGCCTCACGCTTGCGCTTCTCGTTCACACCCGACATGATGGTGCTGACCAGGATGAGCGACACCAATGCAAAGAGGGCAGCACCTACCTGTCCGTAATAGTGCAGCATGGTGAGAGGAGTGTAAATACCATCCATTCTCAGCAGTATCATTTCAGCCATAAACACACCCACGACGGAGCCTGCTATAGCATAAAGTATTCGACGCTGATTGACACTCAGCACCCAGCGGAGCATCTTCCCAAATCTATTGAAACTAAACGTATTCATAGCTTTACCAATTAATGAATTTACCAATAACCTGCTGACGGCAGAAGAGTTTATAAGACAACCAGAAGTTCAGAATGGTCCAGCAGAGCGCCACGAGGTCGGTGATGAGCAGGTCTGTTGTCGTTGCTTCCGCAGGAGACACCTGAGTGTTAGGAATGATACTCAGCAGGATGATGACGAGGGTGGTCAGTACCCAGTTGAACTTACGGGTGCGGAAGAAGGTGGCTCCCAGGGCGTAGAGCGAATGGAACCATACGGCCAGCAACAACAGGGAGTTCAGAAACGTATGGCGCAGATGGCTGTGCACTTCCAGTTGGAACAAACGACTGAGGCTGTCCACCAGCGTGGAGGTGACGAAGGTGACGTACTCGTGACCCACCATCAGGTTGACGACATACTGCAACACGTCGGCTCCCAACAAAGCCACCAGATAAAGGGGCAACAGGAGAATCCACGACGCATAGCGCATCAGGTACTTCTCGAAATTGGAGGCAGGCAGCATCATCAGGTTCTGCATGTCGTGTTTGCCCTCCATACTGTAGAACATAAAGGAAGAGCCCAGCACGAAGGTGGTCCCAAACAGGAACACAACAGCAATGGAGCAGGTCTCATAGGCATTGATGTCGCTACGCACTGACTCGCGGTTCATCACCCATGTGAAGAACAGAAAGAGGAACGTCAGGATGGCAAAGACCTGCAAGAAGCTCTTGATGAAGTACTTCTTGTCGTTGACCAGCGACCAACGGGCCAGTTTTCCGAATCTTTGTATATTAAACTGAATCATAACAATTCGTATAATTAGTGAATTCGTAGTCTTATATCTTGCCTTCGTTGACGGCATTGAACAGCAGTTCCAGGTTGACCTGCGTCTCAGGACTGTCAGCCTTACGAGGTGCGACGACGGCATTGCCCTGCAACGAGGGTTCGGCATAGAGTACATCATCCATCTCAGCGGGCGTGCGATATTCGAAGGTATATTTCTCCTGGATCTCGGCTACCGAAGCGTTAAGCAACAACTTCTGGGGCGAGAGGATGAGGATATGGTCCAGCAACGACTCGACATCATGCACCTGATGGGTGGAGATAATGAGTGTGCGGTCTTCCGTCATGTGTTGGGCAATGACCTTACGAAACTGCGACTTCGAGGGGATGTCGAGTCCATTGGTGGGCTCGTCCATCAGCAGGAGCTTGGTATTCGTGGCGAGTGCGAACGACATGAACACCTTCTTCTTCTGACCCATCGAGAGGGCATTCAGCTTCACGTCCATCGAAAGCTCAAAATCATGAAGACAACCTTCCAACACCTCCATACTGAACTGAGGATAGAACGGACGATTGATTTTCACATATTCGCTGAGCGACATAGAAGGCAGGTCGAACTCCTCGGGCACGATGAAGATCTCGCTCAGCACTTCCGGCTTCCTCAACTTGGTTTCGACACCGTCGAAACTCACACTGCCCTTCTTGGGACGAAGCAGACCAGAAATCAGGTAGAGCAGCGTCGACTTGCCCGTACCGTTCTTACCCAACAAACCATAGATATTGTCCTGTTTCAGTTCCAGACTGAAATCGTCGAATACCAGGTTCTTCTGACCTGCATACTTAAAACTGATGTTTTTTACCGCTATCATAATCGTCTTTATTTAGTTGAATTATTCTCTGTTATAGTGTACCACTCTAATAGTACACTGCAAAGGTAGACTTTTTATCCTTTCCCTCCAAACTTTTTCGGCATTATTTTTCGACGTTAACACATATTTAACATTTCCACCTTATTAAATAAAAATACCCTCCCAACCAATCAGAAATGTTTTTGGTACGGGAGGAAATCTATGTTTCCAACTTGGAAACATAGGTTTCTAACTCAGAAACGCATGTACACAACTTGGAAACACACGTTGCAAGCTTTGCAATACAACTTATATCACGGGGAAAATTATTTTCGTTGGTCAGCGCCCCACATCATCTTCTCGCGCAAAGTGTGGAAATAGCGGGTTCCCGCACGCTTGATAACCTTCACGCGATAAGGAGCCTTGCGAAGCGTCAGGCGCGTAGACTCAGGCAAATTCTCGGAGCGTCCGTCGAGAGCTACCAGGAAGTTATGCGTACGACTCTCTACCGTCAGGTTGATTTCCGAATCTTCCGAAACAACAATAGGGCGCACGTTGAGCGAGTGAGGAGCCACAGCAGTCAGCGAGAAGACATGGGTGCCAGGAACGATGATGGGGCCACCGTTGGAAAGGGAATAGGCCGTCGAACCTGTCGGAGTGCTAAGTATCAGTCCGTCAGCTTGATAGGTCGTCAGATAGTCTCCATTAATCGTGGTATGAATCGAAATCATCGAAGCATTGTCGCGCTTCAGAATAGCCACATCGTTCAGAGCACAGTCGTAGCCCTGCAAAGGTTTTCCGTCCGTCTCCACACGAATGACAGAACGGGTATCCACCGTGTAGTCGCCTTCGTACAAGGCATTGATGGTACGCTCTATCTCCTGGGCATTGACATCTGCCAAGAAACCCAATCGGCCCATATTGATGCCCAGGATGGGAACCTGACGACTGCCTACCTTACTGGCAGCACGGAGGAATGTGCCGTCACCTCCCATCGAGATGACAAAATCGGCCTCAAGATGCTTTTCGTCAAGCACCTGTACATCACTTACAGACAAACGCTTTCCAGCTGTCAAAAAAGTATAGAACTCGCGCTCAATGAACACCTCGGCGTGTCTTGCTGCAAGACAAGTCAACAGGGTTTGAATGGAAGCCGACTTCTTCGGCTGATACACATTGCCAAAGACGGCGAAACGAAGTTTTCGTGAGGCCATAAGCATCAATTTTTGCTGCAAAGGTACGATTAAGTGAGAACAAAACAAAGAATATTTATTCTTTTTTTGTCGAACGTGCGTACTTTCGCTGAATTTTATTCAGCAAAGGTAGCAAGAAAAAAGAAAAAAAATCGTATCTTTGCAGCAAGAAAACTAATCAAATCGTGTAAGAAAATGACGAAACTAAGTGTAAACATCAATAAAATTGCCACTTTACGCAATGCCAGAGGGGGCAACAATCCGGATGTACTCAAAGTCGCTTTCGACGCAGAACAGTTTGGCGCTCAGGGTATTACCGTTCATCCAAGACCTGACGAGCGTCACATCCGCTACCAAGATGTGCGCGACCTCCGTCCTCGTATCCAGACGGAATTCAACATTGAGGGCAATCCTATCGACTCATTCACTAAACTGGTGCTGGAAGTTATTCCCACGCAGGTCACACTGGTTCCTGACGGAAAAGACCAGCTGACCTCCAACCACGGTTGGGACACCATAGAGAACCGTTCGTTCCTGACGGATATCTGCAAGACATTCAAAGCTGCAGGCATCCGTACGAGTATCTTTGTCGACGCCGACCCCAAAATGGTGGAAGGTGCCAAAGTGTGTGGAGCCGACCGTGTAGAGCTCTATACGGAGCCCTATGCCTCTGGTTATCAAGCCAATCGAGAGCATGCTATCGCTCCTTTCATTGCTGCTGCCGAGGAGGCTCGTCGCGTAGGTCTGGGACTGAATGCAGGTCACGACCTGTCACTCGTGAACCTGGCCTACTATCATCAGATGATTCCCTGGACAGATGAAGTATCCATAGGTCACGCGCTTATCTGCGACGCCTTATATCTGGGACTCCAAGAGACGATACGCCAATACCTGAACTGTCTGAAATAAAAAATAGTAAATAGTAAATCCGTAAATAGTAAATGAAAAAGGTATATGTATTCTTAGCTGACGGCTTTGAGGATGTTGAAGCCCTGATTCCCATCGACGTCCTGCGTCGTGGCGGTGTTGACGTAACTACGGTAAGCATCAGCGATTTCCCGTTGGTTCGCTCCGCTCACGGAGTAAATATCGAGGCTGACATCATGTTTGAACAAGGCGACTTCTCGGATGCCGACCTATTGTTCCTGCCTGGCGGTATGCCGGGTGCGTCAAACCTGTTTGACCACAAGGGTGTCTGCAAGGCTATCGTCGACCAGCATATGGCAGGCAAAAAGGTGGCAGCCATCTGTGCTTCACCTGCTGTAGTACTCGCTCCGTTAGGTATTTTGGAGGGCAAGAAAGCCACTTGTTACCCAGGATTCGAACAAGCATTGGAAGATGCGACATACACGGGTGAACTTTTCACGGTGGACGGGAACGTCACTACAGGTGAAGGTCCAGCAGCTGCTTTCCCCTTTGCCTATGAGTTGCTGGCTCAGTTGGCTGACAAGAAGACCGCTGACCAGATTGCCGAGGGTATGCGATTCAAACACCTGATGGCCTAAAAGTGAAGAGAGAAGAGTGAAAAGTGAAGAATTTGTTATCATAGTAGCAGGAGGAAAGGGGTTGCGCATGGGAAGCGACATTCCCAAGCAGTTTCTTCCCATAGGAGGGAAGCCTGTGTTGATGCGAACCATCGAACGTTTCAGGGAGTACTCCCCTACTCTCCAGATTATTCTTGTACTACCCAAGGCTCAACAGAACTACTGGCAGCAATTGTGTAAGGAATATGATTTCAAAGTTGAATATCTGTTGGCCGATGGTGGCGAGACACGCTTCCATTCTGTTCAGCATGGACTGGCCTTGATACCTGACGACGCAGAAGGCGTCGTTGGCGTGCACGACGGAGTGCGCCCCTTCCCCAGCATTGAAGTCATTCGCAACTGCTACGAAACCGCACGCACGGCAAAAGCAGTCATTCCTGTCATTCCCGTTGTCGAAACAGTTCGTCATTTGAAAGGCGAGACGTCCGAAACGGTGCCTCGTGGCGACTTTCGTCTGGTACAAACCCCGCAGACTTTTGACATCCAGTTGCTTAAAAATGCCAACCGCCAGCCCTACAACGACAACTTTACAGACGACGCCTCTGTAGTTGAAAGCTACGGACACGCCATCACACTGGTAGAAGGTAATCGCGAGAATATCAAGATAACAACACCTTACGATTTGAAAATTGCCGAAGTACTGATTGGATGAACGACATCTTGCAACAAGACATACAATACTTGCCTGGCGTAGGGCCGTCACGCAAGAAGATGCTCAACGAAGAGTTGGGCATCAACACTTATGGCGACTTGTTGCAATACTTTCCTTATAAGCATGTGGATAGAAGTCGACTCTATTCCATTCGTGAACTGACAGGCGAGATGCCTTTTGTACAGGTGAAAGGGCATATCCTCAGCTTCGAGACCTTCAAGATGAGTGCGCGCAAGGAGCGTGTTGTAGCCCACTTCACGGACGGAAGTGGAAAGGTGATGGACCTGACATGGTTCAATGGAGGGAAATACGCCAAGCAAAACTACACCATCGGCAAGGAATATATTATCTTCGGACGGCCCAATGTCTACAACGGACGTATCAATGTGACACATCCCGACATTGACCTTGCCGACAAGCTGGAACTGTCGGCTATGGGTATGCAACCCTATTACAACACAACGGAGAAAATGAAGAAGGCGGGCCTCAACAGTCGCGCCATAGAACGTCTTGTCAAGACGCTCCTCGAGGTATTGAAAGAACCGCTGCCCGAGACCTTACCCGACTTCATCACCCAAAAGTTGTTCCTCGTGTCACGCGACGAGGCTCTACGTAAGATTCACTATCCTCAGAACACCAAAGAACTTGAAAGAGCGCGTGTCCGACTGAAATTCGAGGAGCTCTTCTACGTTCAACTGAACATATTAAGATATGCCAGCGACCAAAGGCGCAAATACAGAGGATATGTCTTCTCCAAAGTCGGCGACCATTTCAATGGTTTCTACCATAACAACCTGCCATTCTCACTGACGGAAGCCCAGAAACGCGTCATCCGAGAGATTCGCAAGGATATGGGTAGCGGACGTCAGATGAACCGACTGCTTCAAGGCGACGTAGGCTCGGGTAAGACGCTGGTAGCTTTGATGTCTATGCTTATCGCTCTGGACAACGGTTATCAGACCTGTATCATGGCACCTACAGAAATCCTTGCAGAACAACACTTGCAGACTATCATGGATTTCTTGAAGGGGATGGACATCCGCGTTGCACTCTTGACTGGTATTGTAAAAGGAAAGAAGCGACAGGAAATCCTCGACGGTCTGCTGGATGGTACTGTACAGATACTAGTTGGCACCCATGCCGTCATTGAAGATACCGTACAGTTTGCTCGTTTAGGAATGGTGGTTGTAGACGAACAGCATCGTTTCGGGGTAGCCCAAAGGGCGAAGTTATGGAGCAAGAGCCAGAATCCGCCACACGTACTGGTAATGACGGCGACTCCCATTCCCCGAACCCTGGCAATGACACTCTATGGCGACTTGGACGTGAGCGTTATTGACGAACTGCCTCCTGGGCGCAAACCTGTTGTGACACAACACGTTTTCGACCGTTCCTTGCCTTCTTTGTACGACAGTATCCGCAACCAGATTCGTCAAGGCCGTCAGGTATACATCGTATTCCCACTCATCGAGGAGAGCGAGAAGATTGACCTCAAGAACCTTGAAGATGGATTTGAAGTATTATCTCAGGTTTTCCCCGAATTCCGACTCAGCAAGGTTCACGGTAAGATGAAACCGGCTGACAAGGAAGCAGAGATGCAGAAGTTCGTCAGTGGCGAAACGCAGATACTGGTAGCCACCACGGTGATTGAGGTGGGGGTCAACGTACCTAATGCTTCCGTCATGGTTATCCTTGAGGCCCAGCGTTTCGGACTCTCTCAACTCCACCAGCTTAGAGGACGCGTAGGACGAGGGGCCGACCAGTCATACTGTATATTGGTGACAGGCTACAAACTGGCAGAGGACACCAAGAAGCGAATTGATATCATGTGCGAAACCAACGACGGATTCCGCATAGCAGAAGCAGACCTGAAACTGCGAGGTCCTGGTGACCTGGAAGGTACCCAACAAAGCGGAATGGCGTTCGATTTGAAAATAGCAGACATAGCCCGTGATGGACAACTCGTACAGATGGCTCGCGATGAGGCACAAACTATCATCGATGACGATCCCACCTGTGAAAGTCCGCGCTACAATCTGTTATGGAAACACTTGCGAGAACTTCGAAAAACGAACATCAACTGGGGTGTAATTTCATAAATAAAAGTGTTAAATTACACATAAAGAGTGTTAACCGCATATGTTTTCGGAAAATATTTATTACCTTTGCAACGTTTTGTTTCCGTAACAAAACCTATGCGTAACATAACCAAGACAATTTATAATGAAGAATTTAAAGAAATTTGCTTTGCTGGCTATTGTAACTTTAAGCACTCTCCCGACGATGGGACAAGACTTATTGGCACGTCAGGCTCCAGTAGATCGCAGAATGAAAGCTGTCGATAGCGTAGCATTGCAAAGACTCATTGAATTTGATAACCTCGAAAATCCATCTGCCGACCTTTACGATGATTGGGACAACATGCATGCTCACAGTCATGTAACAGTGTTGCCAGACTCGTTCCGTATCTCGCTGAAAAATTTCTGTATGCCAACCACTAGCCGAGTGCTGACATCAAACTTTGGTGCACGCTGGGGACGCCAGCATAAGGGACTGGATATCAAAGTATATATCGGCGACACCATTCGTGCTGCGTTCGCAGGTAAAGTGCGTGTCGTACGTTATGAAGGCAGAGGATATGGCAAATATGTCGTCATCCGCCACGACAATGGTTTGGAGACATACTATGCTCACATGTCCAAACAATTGGTAGAGGAAGACCAGGAGGTGCGTGCCGGAGGCCCCATCGGTCTTGGTGGAAACACCGGACGCAGTACAGGTTCTCACCTGCATTTTGAGACGCGTCTCTGTGGTGTAGCTCTCAATCCTGCACTTATGTTTGACTTCCGCAATCAAGATGTCGTTGACGACTATTACGTCTTCCATAAGTCCTCCTACCAGCGTGAGTCAGCAGTGGCCAATCGCCTCCGTGGCGTAAGCGGTATGAGTTTTGGCAACGACCTTGACAAGGATGTTGAATTGGCAACAGCAGCACCAGAGACTTCCTATGTACAAGAGAGCCGTTTCCACAAGGTGAAGCGTGGAGAAACACTCTATTCCATCGCTCATAAGCGCGGCACAACAGTTGACGCCATTATGAAGTTAAACCATCTGAAGAAGAACTCCAAGCTGAGACCAGGTCAGATTCTGAAATTCAATTAAGCAAAACGATAACAAAAAACCGGGGCTGTTCACAGAGCAGCCCCGGTTTTTGTTTTATTAATTCTATCGCTTTACAACATAACCATTTCGAGTCTTATGGAATGCCTTCTCACGGATGGTGTGCTTCTGATGATCGAAATATCGGGAGGGGTCATAAGCCTTACCGTTGATGCGGGTCTCGAAATGTAAATGCTCTGTTGTAGCACGACCTGTTCGCCCCGTCAAGGCTATCACATCACCAGCCTTCACCTTGTCACCCACCTTTACCAAATTCTTGGAATTATGACTATAGTATGTTTCCAAACCATTGCCATGTAGAATGCGTATAAGATTTCCATAGCCAGAATACTTGGCAGAGAACACCACTTCACCATCGAAGGCTGCACGTATCTCATCATTGGGCTTGGTTTTCAAATCAACTCCTGAATGGGAACGCCCTCCACGTCGTCCATAGCCACTGATGACCTTGGCACTCGCCAGCGGATAACACCACCATTGACTGGCGGCGGTATTGTTCTCCTCCAAACGAGGCCCGCGCAGCACACTGATTTTCACCTTCCAAGAAGAAGTCTTCTCATAAAGCAGGGTCTGTTTACGAAGGCGGTGACTCTCCAGACTGATGATGGTTTCCGGATTAATACGGCTACCGTTTACCATGATGGCAAAGTCACAATAGTAACGGCCATTACTACCTCCTACTATGGCAATAGTCTGGCCAGCCTTCACATGGTCACCTGACTTGACAAGGTTCTCAGCATTATTACCATAAACCGTTTCCAACCCATTGTCATGACGAACAACAATGACATTGCCAAAAGAAGAAATGCTCTTAGACAGACGCACCACGCCACCAAACATAGCCTTAACAGCATCCCCCTTCGTGGTCTCTATCTCCACATTATTATCCATACCCATCTTAGCCTTACCAACGGGCAACGGGAACGAATAATCCTTGTCTCGCATAGCTCCGAAATCGACCGTGAAAGCCTCATACTGCTCAAAAAGCGTTGGGTCTTGTATGCTTATCTGTTGTTGTTCAAGAGCCGTGAACTTCGTTTGGGCACACGCTGACAACGTCAGTGTCAAAACCATAGAAAGAAAGAGATGGCGTCGTTTCATCATATCATTCATTATTTTAATAGGATTCCTGTATAGATACGCCCTGACTGGATACCCAGTCGGCGCGCAGAGAAATAGTGATCATGCTGCTGATAGGTACAAATGTCAGACAATTGGATGTTCGCCATAGGCACTCCCGCTTCTATCAGCTGAAGACTGTTACAAACAGGTAGGTCGATATGCCATTTGGCTTCGCGCCGACTGATTAACGGCATGTCAAAGCCGGCCTCAGCAAACTGGTCGTAGACCTCATCACCCACCTCAAAACTATCGAGTGAGATGCCTGGTCCAATAACAGCTTGCAAATCGGCAGGAGCACTTGCATAGGCTTCTCCCATAGCAGTTACTGCTTTCTGCACTATTCGCAGCACCGTTCCTCTCCATCCAGCATGTACTGCACAAACAGCATGATGTCGAGGATCAGAAAGCAACACGGGGATGCAATCGGCTGTTGAGACTCCGATGCACAACTGAGGTACATTGGTCATCACTGCATCAACACCCTCTATCGACTCATGCGGTGGCTCGTCGATACGACGAATCTTTGTCCCATGAACCTGATGAGGCATCACCAGATGATCACATGAGATATCCAATAAACCACAAAGCGCAACCTTGTTAGCAGCAACATGCAACTCATCATCACCACAGTAGCCATTGATATTAAATGCAGCATAGTTTCCTGTGCTGCATCCTCCATGACGTGTCGTACTGAAAGCCGTCACACCTGCACCCATATGGTAATATGTGAGTTGGGGACTAATCATCCTCTGTGTATTCAAAGTCTTCGTAGTCCTCTATATCCTCTATCTCATCGTCAGTGATATACTCAATGTCCTCGTCCTCACCCTCTTCAGCCAATTCGTCGGCAAAACGAGTCATATCCTTATCACGGTGAACGAGTGTGTCTTCTGCCATGACAGCAGCCAACTTATTACTTTCTGCATTCAGTTCACGCCATAACACGTCTTTCAGCTCATCCAACCCTTTGTTGGCAACGGCAGATATAAATACGCAGGGCAAATCATCAGGCAGTGTCTCACGTAACATCTCTACCAGTTCATCATCTAACAGGTCGCACTTCGTGATAGCCAGCACCCGATGCTTATCCAGCATGTCAGGATTGAACTGACGCAATTCGTTAAGCAGGATTTCATACTCACGCTTGATATCATCCGTATCACCTGGTACCATAAAAAGCAAAAGCGAGTTGCGTTCTATATGACGCAGGAAACGGAGACCGAGACCTTTTCCCTCCGATGCGCCTTCGATAATACCAGGTATATCAGCCATCACAAAAGACTTATTGTCGCGATAGCCTACTATTCCAAGCGAAGGCTCCATCGTAGTAAAAGGATAGTTTGCTATCTTTGGACGAGCATTGGAGAGTGAAGATAGCAAAGTCGACTTTCCTGCATTTGGAAAGCCTACCAGTCCGACGTCAGCCAGGAGTTTTAACTCTAAAATGATAGTCATCTCCTGCATCGGCTCACCAGGTTGAGCATAGCGAGGGGCCTGGTTGGTAGCAGAACGAAACTGGAAATTGCCCAATCCTCCACGACCTCCTTTTAGCAGGACTATCTCCTGACCGTCATAGGTCACATCACATACATACTTTCCAGTCTCTGCATCGTAGACCACCGTACCACAAGGCACATCGATATAGATGTCCTTGCCGTCAGTCCCATGACACTTGTCCTTACCGCCATTGCCTCCATGCTCAGCAAAGATATGTCGCTCATATTTCAGATGTAACAGTGTCCAGTAATTGTGGTTCCCACGCAAGATGATGCTACCACCCTTACCACCGTCTCCACCATCTGGGCCTCCGTTGGGGTTATACTTCACATGACGAAGATGCATTGATCCCCGTCCGCCCTTGCCCGAACGGCACATGATTTTTACGTAGTCTACGAAATTACTTTCCATTTACAGCTGATCTATTACCTGCTGAATATCCCCAAAGATACGTTCAAGCGTACCATGTCCGTTGATGTGATAATGCAGCCCTTCTTTCTTATACCATTCGATGAGGGGTTGTGTCTGCGAATGATACACGACAAGACGTTTCTTGATAGTCTCCTCATTGTCATCAGCACGTCCACTATCCTGACCACGTTTGATGAGTCGCTGCATCAGTTCATCCTCCGGAACATCCAACTCTATCATTGCTGCCACCTTGTCACCACGCTCGTCAAGCATTTTCTTCAAAGCCTCTGCTTGCGGAATAGTGCGGGGGAAACCATCGAAAATGACACCTTTGTGGCCACGTCCGTAGGAGTCGTAGACTTTTGCCAGAATGCTAATCATCAAATCATCAGGTATCAAATTTCCTTTGTCAATGTAGCTCTGGGCTGTCTTACCTAGTTCTGTACCTTTTTTGATTTCGTTACGAAGCACGTCGCCTGTAGAAATATGCCCCAGGCCATAGTGCTTAATCATTAGGTCACTCTGTGTTCCCTTTCCTGAACCGGGAGCACCAAAAATTACGATGTTCTTCATCCTGATTTTTACCTTTTTAATGTCTTGTTTAATATTGGTTGTCTTTCCGTTTTTATACCACAAGTCCGTCAAGAGGTCGCTTTGACGCGCCTCTACATCACTGGGCAAATGGGGTAGTTTGATTTGTCTCATTCTTCTACGAGTGTGAAAATTTCCTTCAGATTGCGGCCTTGCTGGTCGTAATCCAGTCCATAGCCAACGATAAAGTCGTTGGGAATAGAGAAAGCCGCATACTTGATGTCCAGAGGCTCTTTCAGCTTATCTGGTTTAACAAAGAGCGTGCATATATCTATTGAAGCAGGATTGCGAGTACCCAAAGACTCGACCATCTGCTTCATCGTAGCGCCAGTATCAACAATGTCTTCCACGATGATGACGCTACGATCTGTCAAGTTTTCATTGATGCCAATGACTTCTTTCACCTTGCCTGTTGATGTTGTTCCTTGATAAGAGGCCAACTTGACAAATGATATTTCACAAGGTATTGTCATCTCACGCATCAAATCTGCCGCAAAGATAAACGATCCATTCAATACACCAAGGAAAAGCGGGTTCTTGCCTTCCATATCATGGCTTACTTGTTTAGCCAACTCTTTGATACGCTGTTTAATCTCAGCTTCGGATATCGACGTTTGAAACGTTTTATCCTTGATTTTCACTATGCTCATGGTTCAAAAAATGAAATTTGGCACAAAATTACTAAATTTTTAGCAAAGAATAGGCAACAATTAGCATATTTTTCGTATTTTTGCACTCATCATGAAGATTTTTACCAGTGCTCAGATACATGAGCTTGACAAATATACCATCGAACATGAGCCTATCGCCAGCCTTGATTTGATGGAGCGCGCAGCCAAGGCACTCACCCGTGCCATTATGGAAATATGGCCCACAACAACTCCTATTGTCGTCTTCTCAGGACCAGGCAACAACGGCGGCGATGGACTGGCAGTTGCCCGCTTGTTAGCAGAGGAAGGCTACCAAGTTTCTGTCTACTTGTTCAATATCAGCGGCCATCTATCCACTGAGTGTGCAGCCAACAAGAAACGTCTTGAGGATTGTAAGCGCATCCATACGTTTGTGGAAGTCGTCCAAGAGTTTGACCCACCCGTATTAGAGAAAAACATGTTGGTGGTTGATGCCCTTTTCGGCTCTGGCATCAACAAGCCTTTGGCGGGCGGATTCGCCGTTCTAGTCAAATACATCAATGCTTCTTTAGCGCAAGTAGTCAGTATCGACGTACCCTCAGGTCTGATGACGGAAGACAACACCTATAACGTGCGCGCTCACATCATCCGTGCAACGATGACCTTGACTCTCCAACAGCCTAAATTGTCTTTTCTCTTCCCTGAGTTTCAACAGAACATCGGACAGTTGCGCATTCTGGACATCCGACTGAGTCAAGAAGGTACCGACCGCATCGAGACCCCTTTTATGGTAATCGAGGAAACTGACGTGCGTTCACGAATCCTTTCAAGACCTCCATTTGCCCATAAGGGGCAGATGGGAAACGCCATGCTCATTGCGGGTAGTTATTGTATGGCAGGAGCAGCAATCCTGGCTGCCAAGGCTTGTCTTCGCGCAGGTGTCGGAAAGGTTACAGTGAACTCACCCAAGCGTAACATTCCCATCTTGCAGACCTCCGTACCAGAGGCAGTTATTCAGATGGGCAACGACGAGACTATTTTCGCAGAAGCCATAGAGGCAGAAGACTATCAAGCTTTGGGAATCGGCCCTGGATTAGGACAGACCGAACAGACAGCCATTGCCGTTATCGCTCAGCTCCGACGCACCCAATGTCCCATTGTGGCTGATGCCGACGCTCTCAACATCCTAGGCAGCCACCGTGCCTGGATACAACAGTTGCCAAAGGGCACTATCCTGACGCCACACCCCAAAGAGTTCGACCGACTGGAAGGACACTCCGCCGATAGCTATGAAAGACTGACAAAGGCCCGCAAACTGGCAGAGCGCATACAAGGCTATGTGATTGTCAAGGGGCGCTATAGTGCCATCTGCATGCCCGATGGTCAGGTACTGTTTAATCCAACAGGCAATGCCGGTATGGCAACAGCTGGAAGCGGAGACGTTCTGACTGGTATCATCACCGCCCTCTTAGCTCGTGGCTACAAGCAACAAGATGCTTGCATCGTAGGAGTCTACCTGCATGGGCTTGCTGGTGATTTGGCCGCACAAGCCCTTGGAGAGGAAAGTCTGATAGCCAGTGACATCATTCAATATCTTCCACAAGCTTTCAAACGACTACAATAATAACGAAAACAAAAAAAGCAGACTCCTTAATGGAATCTGCTTTTTTGTTATAGCAACGCTAAGAGATTAGGCGAGTTTGCCGTCAGAACCCAGAACGTTGACAATCTTGTGGATGTACATCTTCTTCATGTTCTCACGAGCGGGCTTCAGATACTGGCGAGGATCGAAGTGATCAGGATGTTCAGCCAGATACTTACGGATAGCTGCAGTCATAGCCAAACGAGAGTCAGAGTCAATATTAATCTTGCAAACTGCGCTCTTAGAAGCCTCACGCAACTGCTCCTCGGGGATACCTACTGCATCGGGCAGGTTGCCACCATACTTGTTGATAGTATCTACCTCTTCCTGAGGAACTGATGAAGAACCGTGGAGTACGATGGGGAATCCTGGGAGTTTCTTCTCAATCTCGTGCAAAACGTCGAATGCCAAGGGAGGAGGAACAAGCCTGCCAGTCTTCGGATCACGTGTGCACTGCTCTGGCTTGAACTTGTAAGCTCCGTGAGAAGTACCGATAGAGATAGCCAATGAGTCGCAACCTGAACGGGTAGCGAAGTCAATAACCTCTTCGGGCTTGGTGTAGTGAGACTCCTCAGCAGCAACCTCATCCTCAACACCGGCCAACACGCCAAGCTCAGCCTCAACAGTTACATCATACTGGTGAGCATACTCTACAACCTTCTTGGTGAGTGCGATATTGTCCTCATAAGGCAGTGAAGAACCGTCGATCATGACAGAAGAGAAGCCCATATCGATACAATCCTTGCAGAGCTCGAAGCTATCACCGTGGTCCAGGTGAAGCACGATCTCAGGATGCTCGCAACCCAGTTCCTTAGCATAAGCCACAGCTCCCTCAGCCATGTAACGCAGGATTGTTGCGTTAGCATAGTTACGAGCACCCTTAGACACCTGCATGATAACGGGTGACTTTGTTTCAACAGCAGCCTGAACGATGGCCTGCATCTGCTCCATGGTGTTGAAGTTGAAGGCAGGAATAGCATAGCCACCGGCTATGGCCTTCTTGAACATCTCGCGGGTATTGACAAGACCCAAATCTTTGTAATTTACCATAATTGTTTACTTTTTATTGTTAGTTAAAAAATTTATCTGACTGCAAAGATAAGCAATTCTTTTTGAAAACAAAAAAGAATAAGGCACGGATTACACAGTTTTCACGGATTTTAAACTTTTCCGTGACACTATGTAATCCGTGTCTATGGAAAATGCAAACTAAATGTTGCAATTCGATTTATTTCTCTGCAGGTTCTATCAGTTTCCAGATGCAAGCAGCAAGTGCGCCACCGACAAATGGGCCAACGATGAAGATCCAGAGGTTTGCCAATGCCGTGCCGCCCTGGAAGATAGCAGGAGCCAGAGAACGGGCAGGATTGACAGAAGTACCGGTATAGCGGATACATACTAAGTGAACCAATACGAGGCTCAGACCGATAGCCAGACCTGCGAAGTTGTTGGTAGCGCCATTGGTCTTGGCTGTTGCGCCCAATACAACGAGTACGAAGACACAGGTAAAGATAATCTCAGCCAACAAGCCACCCAGCATGCTGACATTAGCCTGAAGGTCGTTAGCACCCGTTCCCTCCAGTCCAGGAACATTGGCTGTCAGTATGTAGAGCAAAAGCGAACCGATGAAGGCGCCAATACACTGGAACACGATGTACATGCATCCTTCCTTGGCATCCATGCGACCGGCGATGATGCAGCCCAGCGTGATAGCGGGGTTGATATGGCAACCTGAGATGCCGCCAATAGTGTAGGCCATAGCGACAACAGCCAGACCGAAGGCAAAGGCAGTACCCACCACAGCGGGAATGTTGTTAATAGGATTGCAACCCAGGCTGACAGCAACGCCGCAACCCATCAGTACGAGCACCATGGTGCCCACCATTTCTGCTAAATACTTTTTCATAATACTTTATAGTTTAACGGATTAATATTTTAGTATTTTAACGCGAAATTACACATTTTATTTTATATGACCAAGTAAAAACGCAAAAATCATTACTTTTCGGTATAATCGAAATAACGGAAGGCTACCCTACCCTCGCCTTCGACAAACATGCCGAGGGTGACGCCTGTAAACCCACCCACCACTTCAGTACTGACCAGTGAGCATTCGTGACTGGCAACTCGCTTCCAATCACCACCAGCTTGTGCATATTCAAACAGGTAATGCTTTCCGTCTGAAGTTATTCGCAAACGGACTTTTCCTTTCAATAGACCGGAGTCTTCGCCCATCTGCTCGCCTTGCAACGATTTTACCTGATATCTCATCTTGACAGCCACCGAGCCTGTCTGGTATTTCTCTAACGTCAAGTCCAAATGTCCGTCGTTAATCTGATAGACCGTGAGACCTGCCTCTGTGCCAAAGTCGAGTTGCTCTGTATCAATCTCAGTTTCAACCACCACACGGGCACTTTCCTGGCGACGTCCCAAGAAGGTAGGCTGCTGGTTTTCGTTCAGCGTTCCATGTGCCTTCATCCACAGCAGACCGTCAAATTGATAGTTACTGACAATAGGATTCTGCATGTATACCCACTCAGGCCCTAACGTACCTTTATTAAATACGGTATGCGTATGATGGCGCCAAGGTTGCTGCGGAGCCAGTGTCTTTACCTGCATCAGGGTATCGACCGGTTTGCCGTCGTTGACGATGGGCCATTGTCCACGCTTCCACTCTACAGGTACGAGACAAGTCTCGCGTCCGATATGATGGTATGCTCCTCCATAGTTACGATAAGCCAGGAAGACCATCCACCAACTGCCATCAGCAGCGTCGACGAAATCGCCATGCCCTGTTCCCTGAATCTGCATTGTCTGGCCTGCCAGAGAGCAGTTGGTCAACAATGGGTTATGGGGATTGGGCAAATACGGACCGTCTATCTTCTTGCTACGAGCTATCGTCAGCCGATGAGCCAACTCGGTACCACCTTCCGAGATTAACAGATAGTAATAGCCATCTTTCTTATAGAGATGAGGACCTTCAGGATAGCGACCACCTGTTCCGCGCCACAATGCTTTGCTCGCCGTTAGCTGTTTTCCAGTTTTGGGGTCTATCTCACAAAGCATGATGACATTGTCAGGATTGCTGACCATATAGCACTTGCCATTTTCAAACCACAACGAAGGGTCGATGCCTTGCTGCTCAAGCCAGATAGGGTCGCTCCACGGGCCTGCAGGATGACTGGCAGTCACCATGAAATTGCCACCATTGCCCACATTGGTGGTTATCATATAGTAGGTTCCTTCATGATAGCGTATGGTGGGAGCATAGATACCCAACCACGAAGAGGTGCCTTTCAGAGGCAATTGACTCTCGCGGTCCAGAACATTACCTATCTGTTCCCAATTCACCAAGTCCTTGGAATGATAAATGGGCACACCAGGGAAATACTGGAATGAAGAATTAACCAAGTAGAAATCGTCACCTACCCTGCAGACTGAAGGGTCTGGATGGAAACCGGGGATTACGGGGTTACGCAACGACTGGGCACTTACAACAAGCGCCATGAGTACAACAAGCAACAGAATGACAGACTTTTTCATTGTTCTTAGGTTTATTGTGTGCAAAGTTACACAATTATTGAGAAAAACACAAAAGGAAAGCATCTTTTTTCTTTTGTATAGGCATCTGGCAAAAAGCTATACAAATTCCTCCTTTTTATCCACTGTTTCAAAAAAAAGCAGTAACTTTGCACTCATGATAAAAGAGAATCCATATATCAAGCAGTATCCTGAACTGATGGCAGGTAAGACGTTGTTATATTGTCACGGCTTTGCCAGCAGTGGTCAGTCAGGCACCGTTGCCCGATTGCGTGAAGTGATGCCACAGGCCAAGGTAATTGCTCCCGACCTGCCCGTCAAGCCGCAAGAAGCTATTGACCTGCTAAAAAACATCTGCCAACAAGAGCAACCATCGCTCATCATAGGAACCTCGATGGGAGGCATGTATGCCGAACAACTGCGAGGCTATGACCGCATCTGCGTCAATCCGGCTTTAGAGATGGGCGAGACAATGAAGGCGCACGGTATGACAGGTACACAGCAGTTCCAGAACCCTCGTCTGGATGGCGTTCAGGAATTCTACGTGGACAAGGCATTGGTCAAGGAATACAAAGACCAGTCGGAACATCGCTTCGAAGGCATTACGGACGAAGACCGTCAACGTGTCTACGGACTCTTTGGCGACGAAGACACCACAGTCGACACCTTCGACATGTTTCACGAAGTCTACCCCAATGCACTCCACTTCCACGGTGAGCACCGCATGAACGACCGTTCGTTCATGCAGAGCGTTGTTCCCGTCATCCGTTGGATTGACGATCTTCAAGAGAAACGTGAGCGTCCTATAATATATATAGGTATAGAATGTCTGATGGATAACTACCAGAAACCCCTCTCGTCCGTTCAGAAAGCCGTACGCATGCTGATTGAGCACTATCAGGTTTATTTCGTCGGGACAGAGGACACCAGCAGTTGGCTGACAGAGCACATCAACGTACCCGCCTGGCACCATACCATTTACACTTACCGTCGCGACCTGCTTTATGGCGATTACCTCATCAGTCAGCAGAAAGAAGGCGATACAATGGCCACCCTCTTGGAGTTTGGCTCCGAAACGTTCAAGACATGGGAAGACATCATTGAATACTTTTCAAGACTGGGAGGACAATAAGCATGAAGTGCAACAGATACATGATGACACTAATTGCAGTGATGGCATCCGTCGCTATGATGGCATTGGGAGTCAACGACTTCACCTTTTCTCATCTTGGACGCTCCGAGGGAATGCATAGCCAACGCATCTACGATATCTGCCAGAGTAACGACGGGGCGATATGGTGGTCAACCAAGAACGGTGTGGAACGCTACAACGGCGTCACCATTTCCCATTACCCACTCGGCAAGCAAGGTATATACAGTACTGACGGCGGACGACATATCAAGCTCAGGATCAACGAAACTCCCGATGGCGCTACGCAGTTGTATGCCTTTGACGATAAGGGCAGCATCTACATCTATAACGAAGCCACCGACCAATTCATCGAGGAGATGAACATACGCCAATTGATAGCTGGTGACGTCACGCTCAACGACATCCTCTTCACGCAACAAGGTATATGGACGGCAACCTACGATGGCATCTACCTGATTAACCATCAGAAAGCCAATGTGGTAACCAAGGGTGTGCGATGCAATTATATCATCAAGACAGAAAAGGAATTGCTTTTCTGCACGCGTGAAGGTGTCTATGAAACAGCTGCAAAGGCCACCTCAACAGCCAAGATACGCAAAATTGCCTCACAAGATATAGAGAGCGGTTATTATGACCCTATATATAATAAGGTGTGGCTGGGGGGATTCTCCAGTGGACTCTTTGTATTAGAAAACAACGGCACGATAACACAAGTATCCGCTAAAGAGGATGGATGGCAACAACCTATACGCAGTATCTGTCCCTATAACAGCAAGATGATGCTGGTCGGCATCGACGGAAATGGTATCCACTGGGTAAGCAGGAAACCCGACGCCCAAGGACGATATCAGACTGGCATACTTTTTGACGCCAACGAAGGACCACAAGGAGTACTGCATGGAAACGGCATATACTCCGTTATGATTGACTCATGGGACAATATTATTATCGGCTCCTATTCCGGAGGTATTGACATCGCTCGTCCTGTAGGCAGTACGGAAGCCACATTCCACCATATCCAGAATAACCAACAGAGTATTCTAAACGACCACGTTAACACCGTCATACAGTGCTCACCCTCCCTATTGGCAATGGGTACAGACAATGGGGTGAGCATGCTAAACACCCAGACTCGCCATTGGACACACTGTTGTCAGAAAACCGTTGTCCTTTCACTTTGCAAGACACCTGAAGGAAAACTACTGGCTAGCACATACGGCAAGGGCGTCTATGAGATAACGGCAGAAGGAGCGCGTCAACTGTATTCAATAGCCAATGGCATCCTGCAAGATGATCACGTATTCAAGCTTCTTTACGACCATCGCGGAACCCTGTGGATGGGATGTCTGGAGGGTGCCTTGGTAGAAAAGAGCAGTACAGGGATTCGTTATCATCAAGTACATAATGTCAACGACATGATGGAATTGCCCGATGGTCGCATTGCCGTTGGTACCGCTTATGGCTTATGGACGGTGAACCCTGCAACTGGGAAGGTGGATGAGCTGAAATACCAGACGGCTGAGGGCGATGACACTAACCGTTTTGTACTCACACTGTTGATGAACGGCAGAAACGAGCTATGGATAGGTACTGACGGAGGAGGTGTTTACATCTATAACCTACAGTCAAAGCAGTGTTCACAGTTGACAACAGCAAACGGGTTGCCATCAAATAGTGTACGCAGTTTGAGCCAAGACCGTTTTGGACGCATCATGATGGCAACAGAACACGGACTCGCATTCGTCAAGCCAAGCCAACCGAATCATGTCGTCGATGTCAACTACTGCTATGGACTAGACTGTGAATACACCAATGGGGCTGCTGTTAACCTAACGAACGGACATTTGTTGTTTGGAACGACATCCGGAGCAGTTATCATCAACCCAGAGAACATCCAGGAAATTAACTATATCTCCCGTCTGCGACTGAAATCCGTCACTTGCGGCGATAATGACGATGACCATTTCAAAGAAGAAACCTACCAAATGCTGAAAGACGGGGAATTGGTACTTCCATACAACAAACGAACCTTTAACCTGCGCTTCGAAAGCATTAATCTCCGCAACCAGTATGATATTGTCTACCAATACCAAGTAGCTAACGGAGAGTGGAGTCAGCCTAGCGAGCAACAACAAATCCGATTTACCAACTTAGAACCTGGAGAGCATCAGCTATTGCTCAGAAGCATCAGTCGCACTTGCGGTGCAACGCTTGACGAAGTACAACTGACCATCCACATCAAGGAGTCTTGGTGGAATTCTTGGTGGATGAAGTTCGTTTACTTTTGTCTGATTTTGGTTGCTTTCTATGGTGCTTGGCGTGTCTACAAGTTACATACCAAATACATGCGGTTGGTTGTCAACAACCCCAAACTAAATGCCAACTATCAAGCCGCTATCCAGAACCAATCCGAAACTTCTGCGGAGGAACAGACGGACGAAGGCAGTGAATTCATCAGTAAAGTAACGAAACTGGTCATCGACAACCTGTCCGATACAGAATTCAACATTGACCGCCTATGTCAGGAGATGGCTATGAGCCGCACACTATTTTATGTCAAATTAAAAACCTATACGGGTAAGTCTCCTCAGGACTTCATCCGTATCATACGCCTGGAACGCTCCGCCGTTCTCTTGCGCAACCATCGCTCTGTCGCAGAGGCTGCAGCCCTGACAGGTTTTGACAATCCTAAGTATTTCAGTACGGTATTCAAGAAATATTTTGGGGTATCTCCCTCTAAATACCAATAGGAAAAGGTATAAAATCTATCAGAAAGAGGTCTGAAAACTATCATTGTTAGTTTTTTGACCCCTTTTTGTATGCTTTCTAACCCGCACAAGCAAAAGATGGTCTACTTTTGCAGCACAATTCACATTTCACATTATGATAAAACGAACTAAAAACCATTGTTTCTCATCTATGCGAAACTATTTTATCGGATTAGGGTTATCCCTATGCTTACCCGCTTGTTCTGCACAAGCCGTAGAATACAACCGACAGACTGAAGCAACTCAAGCAGAGGCTCAGGTTCCTACTGCCAAGGAATGGAACAAGGGCATCATCGGTTGGAATCTCGGAAACCAGTTTGAATGCGCCGCTCCTGGACAAGACGGGGAGTCAATGGCTATCGGTATGGCGGACAATAGCATCAAGGCAGAAACGGCATGGGGCAATCCTGTTGTTACCAAAAAAGTCATCAAAGCTGTCAAAAATGCCGGTTTCAACGCTATCCGCATACCCGTCCGCTGGCAGTGTCATATTACCAATGCTCAGGCCATGAGCATTGATAAAGCATGGATTAACCGTATCAAGGAAGTAGTAAACTGGTGTCTGGACAACGACCTGAAGGTCATCATCAACACCCACCACGATAAATGGCTGGAGGGTCGGCCTACCTATCAATATAAGGAAGAAAACAATCAGAAACTGGCGTTGTTATGGTTAAACATCGCCAGCGAGTTCGCACAATACGATTACCGTGTTGCCTTTGCCGGAACCAACGAGGTGCACATCAAGGACAACTGGGGCAAGCCAACTGCAGAGAATCTGGCCGTACAAAACTCATATAACCAGACCTTCATCGATGTAGTGCGCGCTACTGGCGGAAATAACCTTCAACGTCATCTCATCGTACAAACCTATGTTTGTAATCCAGAATTCGGAATCAACAATGGTGATTTCATCATTCCCACCGACGTAGAAGGCAATGGCAACAATTACATGAGTGTAGAGTTCCACTACTACAATCCCTGGGACTATGCGGGCGAGTGTAAGTACGACTTCTGGGGTGCTCCCTATAAGGACAAAGGTGAAACCTCGCCAAGCAGCGAAAAAACCATGACCGACTTTCTAGACAGACTAGTAACCACATGGGGCAATAAAGGTCTTGGGCTTATCATGGGCGAATGGGGTGTCACCGACAGACAGAAGAGCGGTTTAACCGACCTTATTCATGAGAACATGGCTTATTATTGTCATTTTCTTGTCAGCGAAGCACTTAAACGTAATATATCCACCTTCATTTGGGACAACAACACCTTCGGCAGTGGTCCTGAGCATTTCGGTATCTTCGACCGTGGCGGCAACATGAAAGTAAAGGCGCCCTGGATATTGAAAGGAATTTTTGAGGACAAATAATTAACAACCATACGAATAACTATGAAGAAAACCTTTTGTTTTTTTACATGCATTATTGTTTGCATGTTATTGACGGCATCTTGTTCGACGAAGCATGAAACTGACGCGGTCAACGATTTTCGCATCCATCGTGGAACAAACCTGAGTCATTGGCTATCTCAGTCGGAAGAACGTGGCGAGGCCCGTCAAAAGCACATCCAAGAAGATGACTTTGCTCGTCTGGAGTCGTTAGGTTTCGACTTCGTGCGTATCCCTATTGACGAAGTTCAGTTTTGGGATGAGGATGGCAATAAGTTACCCGAGGCATGGGACTTACTTACCAACGCCCTCGACTGGGCTCGCAAACACAACCTCCGTGCCATTGTCGACCTGCACATCATCCGTTCTCATTATTTCAATGCGGTCAACGAAGGAAACAAGGATGCCAATACCTTATTTACATCTGAGAAGTCGCAACAAGACCTTATCAATCTTTGGCAACAGTTGTCCGAGGCATTACATGACTATAGTAACGACTGGGTAGCCTACGAATTCATGAACGAACCTGTAGCCGAAGAGCACGAGCAGTGGAACCGCCTCATTGTCAAAGTTCACTCCGCACTTCGCAAGATAGAGCCTCAGCGTACCTTGGTCATAGGCAGCAACCTATGGCAAGGCTACGAAACCATGAAATATTTGAAGATCCCAGAAGGTGACAAGAACATCATACTCTCCTTTCACTACTATAACCCGATGCTCTTGACTCATTACGGAGCGCCCTGGACACCCATCGGCAAATACACTGGTAAGGTTAACTATCCAGGCATACTGGTCTCAAAAGAGGACTACGAAGCTGCACCTGATGATATAAAGCCAGAACTGAAGCCCTATCTCACACAAGAATGGAATATTGACAAGATTCGGGCAGACTTCAAAGACGCCATTGAGGTGGCCAAGAAATACAATCTTCAGCTCTTCTGTGGCGAATGGGGTGTCTACGAACCCGTAGAACGTGAGTTGGCCTATAAGTGGACCAAAGACATGCTCACTGTTTTCAAGGAGAACAATATCGCATGGACCACCTGGTGCTATGATGCCGACTTTGGTTTCTGGGACCAGCAGAAGCACGACTATAAAGATAAAGCTCTTGTAGACCTGCTAATGGCCGAATAATTCTAATTACACAATTCAAAACCAATAAATAAAATCTTTATGAAACAAAACAATCGCAAAATTGTCTGTATGGTTGCTGTCGGTGCTCTGATGTTGCCAGCAACCGTACTATCAGCGACGGCTGCCCCTGCTGTCAGCGTTCAGTCTGTACAACAGGCCGCCAAGGTGTTTGGTACAGTTACTGACGGAAAAGACCCCGTCATTGGTGCCAGCATCAGAGTCAAGAACGGAAATCAGGGAACCATTACCGACATAGACGGTAATTTCAAACTGGATGTAGCTCCGGGCACTGAACTCGTCATCAGCTATGTAGGTTACAAGGACATCACTATCAAGGCTTCTGCTAACATGAACATCGTGTTAGAAGAAGAGAGCACTGCGCTTAATGAAGTAGTGGTGACAGCTCTCGGCATCAAGCGTGAACGTAAGGCTCTGGGATATGCACTCTCAGAGGTAAAAGGTGAAGAACTGACCAAGGCGAAAGAGACGAATGTCATCAACTCGCTTTCAGGTAAAGTTGCAGGACTAGTCGTTCAGAATACCGCTGGCGGTGCCTCTGGTTCTACGCGTGTACTGCTTCGTGGTAACACAGAGATGACAGGCAACAACCAACCGCTCTATGTGATCGATGGAGTGCCCTTGGACAACACCAACTTTGCCAATGCCGGTCAGTCTGGAGGCTATGACCTCGGTGATGGTATCTCAGCCATCAACCCTGATGACATTGAGAACATGACCGTACTGAAAGGTCCTGCCGCCTCTGCCCTATATGGTAGTCGTGCCTCTCATGGTGTCATCCTGATTACCACAAAAAAAGCCGAGAAGGATAAAGTCAGTGTCGAGTACAATGGTTCGCTGACCTTTGACTCACAGTTGGCCAAGTGGGATAACATCCAGCAGACCTATGGTATGGGCTACACGGGTACTTCCATCCGTACTGCTACATCAGGTACGAACTCCAGCTGGGGAACCAAGGCAGACGATTTCCTCGTTGAATACTTCGACCACGAAAAACGTCCATTCTTGATGTATCCGAACAATACCAGCGGTTTCTTCCGTACGGGTCTGACTACTCAGAATACCGCTATCCTAAGTGTCAACTCAGGTAAAACAGGTGTCCGTTTCTCGGTTACAGACATGCGCAACAAGGACATTCTGCCCAACACCCACATGAGTCGTGACAACTTCAACCTGCGTGTTACAACTGCTGCCGGCCCGGTTGACCTCGACTTCACAGCTAACTATACGCGTGAAGATGTAAAAAACCGTCCTGCTTTAGGCGATTCACAAAGCAACATCGGTAAGAACCTGATGTCGCTGGCCAGCACATACAACCAAGAGTGGCTGAAACACTATCAGAATGAGGATGGGACCTATGCCAACTGGAACGGTAACGACCAATACAACAAGAACCCTTATTGGGACCTCTTTAAGAATGAGAATACTTCAGCAAAGGACGTCTTCCGTCTGACTGCTAAAGCTATCTGGAACATCTCCGACCACTTGAAACTGCAGGGTACAATTGGTACCGACATGAACTTCATGAACTTTGAGGAGTTCATCAGCATGACCACACCAGGCAAAATGGCCGGACAACTGCAGAACCAGAAGTTCAACAATCGCACACTGAATGCCGAAATTCTGGCACTCTACAACAACACATTCGGTGATTTCGACGTCAATGCCACTCTCGGCGGCAACATCTTCAAGGTTAGCAACAAGACTGACATCTTCACTGGCATGGACCAGCAGATGAAGGACGTAGTGGCCATCATGAACTACGCAGAACAGAGTATTCAGCAGAACACCTACAAGAAGCAGATTAATTCTCTCTATGGTTCTGCCAGCGTAGGCTACAAGCACACTTACTATCTCGAGGGAACCATCCGAGGCGACAAGTCTTCTACCCTACCCACTTCAAACAATATCTATGTATATCCCTCTGTATCAAGTAGCATCGTTTTCTCTGAGTTCATCAAGAACAAGAGCATCGTCAACTATGGTAAAATACGTGCTTCCTTCGCACAAGTAGGTAGCGATACCGACCCTTACCAGCTGGCACTGAACTACTCTACCGCCAAATATTCATACCCTGGCAATGTCATCGGTATGATTAACAACACGGTCATTCCTAATAAGGACTTGAAACCTACCCGCACGAACTCTTTCGAGTTCGGCCTGGAAATGAAGTTCTTCCGCGGACGCCTCGGCTTAGACGTTACCTATTATAACCAGTTGTCAAAAGACCAGATTATCCGTCTGGCCACCTCTTCAACCTCCGGCTATACCTACAGCTTGGTTAATGCCGGTGAGATTCAGAACAAGGGTATTGAGATTGCACTTAACGGCCGTGCACTTCAGATTGGCGATTTTGCCTGGGATGCCGGCATCAATTTCTCAAAAAACAAGAACAAGGTCAATTCACTTGTCGACGGCATGAACTACTTTGAATTGGAGAAAGCCTCGTGGTGTGGTGTCAGCGTGGGTGCTGAGGTTGGCAAGGACTACGGTTCGATTACCGGTAAGGACTTCAAGCGCACTGCCGATGGCCAGTTCATCATCAACGCTACGACAGGTCTACCAGAGGTGGACGAAAAGACTCGCACACTCGGCAATGCCTCTTGGGACTGGACTGGTGGTTTCTATTCTACCTTTACCTACAAGAACTTCCGCCTCTCTGCCGGTTTCGACGTAAAGGTTGGTGCTGACCTCTTCTCAATGTCCATGCGCCAGGCTTACGAGAGCGGAAAGGCCAACGAAACGCTTGAAGGTCGTGAAGCCTATTATCAGTCGGAAGAGAGACGCAAACAACTTAACATGTCGAAAGACGAGTGGGATAATAATATCAGAACTGCACTTTCTGCCGAGCAAGATGCCCAAAAGCGTGTCGAGATGGGCAGACAGTATGGTTACGTGGTTCCTGGTGTCATTGACAACGGCGACGGCACCTATACACCGAACTACCTTCCTGTCAACCCCGAGAACTATTGGCAGAGTGCAGCAAGAAATTGTCCTTCCTTGTTTATCTACGACAACAGCTACGTGAAGTGTCGTGAGATTACCTTCGGCTACACCTTCCCCGAGAAATTGCTCAGCAAACTCAAGGTTGTAAAGGACCTCAGCATCAGCTTCGTAGCCCGTAACCCGTTCATCATCTGGAAGAACATTCCCAACATTGACCCTGACTCAGGCTACAACACCTCTGGTCTTGGTCTGGAGTATGGTTCACTGCCTTCACGCCGCAGCTATGGTTTCAATGTTAACGTTAAATTCTAAAAAGGAGGAGAAGAAGTTATGAATATTAAGAATATCAAGAAATACTTCGTCGCCAGCGTCGTTTGTCTCGGCTTAACGGCTACGACGGCCTGCAGCGACAGTTATCTGGAGGAAGTGAACACCGACGATACAAAAGCGACCTCCATAGAGCCTAGTGCACAGCTGACCACAGCCCTGCTTCAGACCTATGGCGACTTCGGATTCATGGATACCTACCGCAGTTATATTACTGGTTTTACCCAACACTTTGCCGGTGGTTGGAACGTGAGCAACTATGCAGGCAGTGTACATGCGGACGATGACCAGATGCGTCTTGTTTGGGACCAGGTTTATTCAGTAGCTATCAAGAATATTGTCGATGCAATTGCCAATTCTACTGACAAGCCGAATATGAATGCCGTACTACGCATCCATCGCGCCTACCTGATGGCTGTTCTTACCGATATCTACGGTGACCTCCCCTGTTCTGAAGCCGGACTAGGCTTCGTCTCAGGTATTGCCACTCCAAAATATGACAAGCAAGAGGACATCTACAATTTCATCTTCGACGAGCTGGCAGCCTGTGTCGCACAATTAGGCACTGGCACCGATCGCGTAAGTGGCGATGTCACCAGTCTGAAAGGCGATATTGCCTCATGGAAACGCTATGCCAACTCACTACGTCTGCGCTATGCCATGCGTATCAGCGAAGTCAATCCCACCAAGGCCAAGGAAGAATTCGAGAAGGCGCTCAATGCTGACGGGGGCTACATTATCTCCTCTTCTGAGGATGCCTACATCGTTTACACCGATGGTCCTTTCACACTCTACGACGGTTCACGCGACCTTGACTTCCGCGTCAATGCCCTTGGCGAGATTCTCTACGGACAGGATCCTACGTCTCCCACATTCGTATGTTCCACGTTCTTCAATATTATGAATGACAATAACGACCCGCGTCTCTATCGCATCTGCCGTCATTACATTAACACCAAGCGTGCAGAGACAAAGCCCGACCGCGAGTGGAATGTCGACGTTACTGACGAAGTTCTTGACTATCTGGATCGTACCGGTGACACAGAGCATCCAAACAACCCTGGTGCCGCTTGGTATAATGACTGGGTAAACGCTCCTGCCAATGCAGAAATCCCGACCCTTGAGAAACTTGTACAGCTCTATCCTGAGGCTGGTTTCGACGGCAGTAACTATCCTGCCCGCATGATGCGTCCTTTCCTCAACATCGACTTCGAAATGCCTGACCGTCCAGGCACACTGATCAACTCAGCAGAGGTTCAATTCCTTTTGGCTGAGGCCAAGCTGAAGGGATGGAATGTCAACGGCACAGTAGAAGACCACTTCAAGGCGGGTGTAGAAGCTTCCATCCAATGGTTGAACGATCACTATCTGCAGGCTGCAGAAAAGATTGGCCATGCGGAGGTTGAGACCTTCGTCAATGGTCTCGTTGCTGGAATGTTAGCAGACAATGCCAAAGAGGCTATCAACACACAGGCATGGATTCTTCACATGATGAACCCATCTGAGGCTTGGGCTAACTTACGCCGTTCTGACTATCCCGTGCTGATGGACCGCACAAAACTGCCCAAGTTTGACTTCACTTACGACGACAACAACCTGAACACTCCTACCCGCCTGCGCTATCCTATTTTGGAGAACCAGTACAACCACAATAACTATAATGAGGCTATCGAGCGCATCGGTTCGAAGAATGATAAAGGCGAGTATGTTGACGACTGGCACAAGCGTCTCTGGTGGGACGTGGCAGATATCCATGTTAAATAAATATTTTGAGGAGAAAGAATTATGATTACCAAGAATATGCTGAAATATATTACCGCTTGTTTTGTCTGCTGCGGACTGTCTGCTGCACTGACAAGCTGCTCCAGCGATGAGGATCCGTACTTCACAGCAAGTGAAGACGATATGCCCCGCATCATCAATACCGACATGCCAGAAGGCAAGGGGGGAGAACCTGCCACCCTTCCCGGCATTGAGCGCACCACCAACTTTACCAGTGAGGTGATTGTCACACCTGCTCACTATACTACCGTAACCTGGTACATCGATGACGAGCAGGTAGCTGAAGGGCTGAAAATCGACGTTCCCGTACTGGCTGGCGACCATATCGTGAAGGTCGTGGCCACGACCACAAAGGGATTGTCCACCTTCCGCCTCTTCAAACTCTCCGTACGTCCTGCTGCCGGTGACCCAGAATTAGCCAGCGACGGCCGTTCACGTTGGCTCACCATTGGTACGACAAAAACCATCGACTGTACAAATGCAAGCAACGTCACCAAGGTATTCATTGGCAAGACTGAGGCTAGCAATGTATCCTACGCTAACGGAAAGCTGACCTTCACCATTCCTGCTATGGAAGAGGGAGAATACCCAGTAAGCATTGAGGTAGACGGAGCCCGCTATGGTTGCGGCATGTTTACTGTCTGCAAAGATGAGTATGTTGACCCTGGCATCAAGGAAACGGTAATCTGGGAAGGTGATGTTGACATCAACTGGGGTGCTTCTAACGTTCTCATCTCTCCAGATGTTATGTCTCAAGTTCCTGTTGGTGCAACAGTACGTCTTGTTTACCAATTAGTTGATATGCCCGACGGCTACCATGCCATGCGAATCACAACCAACTGGTGGGGCGACAATCCTGAGGATCAGGTGATTCCTCAGTTTGACCTGACAGAAGAAACACCTAACCCCTTCGAGTTTGTCTATACCGAAGAAAATAAGGCTATCGTAGACAACCGTGACGGTATGCTGATTGTGGGTTATGGATATAAACTGACCAAAGTGGTTATTGTCGAGGGTGTAGCACCTGCTGAGACGACCCTGTGGGAGGGTGATAACGACATTAACTGGGGTGCATCTAATGTTCTCATCTCTCCAGAGACCATGGCGGAAGTACCTGTTGGTGCAACAGTAAGCCTATATTATCAAATCATTGATATGCCCGACGGCTACCATGCTATGCGAATCACGACCAACTGGTGGGGCGACAATCCCGAGGATCAGGTGGTTCCCCAGTTTGACCTGACAGACGAAACGCCTAATCCTTTCGAGTTTACCTATACCGAAGACAACAAGGCTATCGTAGACACTCGTGATGGTATGCTGATTGTAGGCTATGGATATAAACTGACCAAGGTTACGTATAAAAATTAGGTGTATATTAGTTAGTAGTTTTAATATTTGATGAGATACTCCGAGAGTAACATTCGTTACTTTCGGAGTATTTTAATTTCTATTCGGAGTAATTGGAATTAGAACAAAGTGAACCTAACGCTTTGCCGCTCGCACTGTTCTTTGTCTGTCTTGGCGTACTCGCTGGAGCATCATACGCCTACTTCGGATGGCAGCAGCACCACACCATGCTGCTTCTTGCCATCCATCATAATCTTTAGCGGACGCTCGAAACGCACATGACGCACATACTCAGTTTCCTCGACGGCAGGCATGCTGTCGAGGATTTCTTTTTGAAGAACTCCATCGCCCGTATAGGTATTAACGGTGAAATAACCTACTCCGAAAGAAGTGAGGTTCTGGAAGAAGTGGGTGCCCTGAGAGGGATCTACATGATAGTTCTTCAGACCTGCCTCAACGATGACTCGGGCAGCGGAGATATGGGGCCACTTGACTGGAATGCCCAGCCAATAGTCGCTAGAGCCCCAGCGGCCCGGACCTATCAGGACATAGTTTTTATCCTCTTCCAGGAAACGACGGTTAATCTGCTCTATCTGGTCGGCAATAATGAGGTTGTTAGCTGCAGTGAAGTCATCGTCAGTCTTAACGTAGACCACATCGACCACATCCTCAGAGATGCCATGTCCCAACGAGTTGTGAGAGCGAAGCAGACACTGAGAGTCGGGAATAGCAGCCAAGTCTTCGTCAAGCACCTGTTTGGAGTCGACAATAGGACGTATCTGAAGCAAATAGAAGTCGCCCGTCGTGTTATTGCCTGACCCTTGCAGGTTGCAAGCGAACTCAATCTCTACAGGACGACGCATCTCCTCTGAACCATATTTCTGCGATAGTTGCAAAATCTCAGGCAATGGAAAAACGCCATGCTGCAAGACGCCAGAGAAGGAGATAACCTTACGGCCTCCCTCATAAATACCATCACGGATAATCTGGTCGTTGGGGTCATAGGTCGAAGCAATGCCTTGCAGCGATTGGTCCTTGTCAGCCTCCTTCACACGCAAGTTCAAAATGTTAAAGCCATCGTCTACTTTGAAGTCGTCGCCCACATGCGACATGTCAAGTGCATAGAAACGGGTCTGCGTTTCCTTGAGAGCGGTATCCATTTCAGAAGTTTGCAGCACCTGATGGGGATGATAGGGCGACACACGAAGTGTCTGGCCACCGTCAACAATATATTTTCCTAAACCTAAGGCCAGAGATGCAATGCCCTCTTCAGCCAGTTCGTCGCCAATGGGATAGTAGTTCAGCGAACGGAGCACGCCTGAGAACGTGGGATAGAAACGGGTGCCATACTGCTGACCAACGACCTCCTGAAGGATAACAGCCATCTTCTCTTGGTCTATCACATTCGACGTAGCCGTCATATAGGCTTTCGAGTCCTTATAGTAGACTGAGGCATAGACGCCCTTGATGGCACATGCCAACATGCGCAGCATCTCGTATTTATCCTCTAAATAGGGAATCATATAGGTAGAGTAGATACCTGCAAAGGGTTGGTAGTGGGAGTCTTCAAGCAAGGAAGAACTGCGCACGGCAATAGGCGACTTGACAGCATCAAAGAATGTAAAGAAGTCGGCTATCAGCGCATCGGGCAACTGTGCACGCATGAAGTGCTGCAGGATTTCTTCATCGGGGGCATCACTCAGCGCTATGGTCCACAGGTTGTTGTTATCCATGAACTCGTCGAAGAAATCGGTACACAGCACCACAGTCTTTGGTATCTGCACGGTGGCGTTGCCAAACTGGTTAAGTTCAGGATGCCGCTTGATGATGTTGTCAAGGAATGCCAAGCCACGTCCTTTGCCACCTAGTGAGCCATCACCGATACGCGCAAAGTGGGCATAGCGGTCGAACTTCAGACGGTCGAAGACAGCTACAACACCAATGTTCTTCATGCGACGGTACTGCACGATAGCATCGAAGATGATCTGTCGGTGAGCATCCACATCTTGCAGTTTATGCCATGTAACGGTCTTCAGGAACTGGCTGACAGGGAAGATGGCACGGGCACAGAGCCAGCGACTCATATGATTGCGGGACACGTGGTACTGGAAAGAGTCTGCGGGAATATTGAAGATATTGTCCTGCAACTCTTTCAGCGTTGCGATGCGGAACACTTCTTCGTGTGTTTTAGGGTCGCGGAAGACAAAGTCACCGAAACCCATATGCTCCTCTATCATCTGACGCAGGTCGACATTGAACTTCTTCGAGTTCTTATCCAGAAAATCAAAACCTTCGGCCCATGCTTTATCACGATTGGCTATCTCCGAACTCTCTAAGATTAACGGCACGTACTCATCGCGCTGACGTATCTCACGCAACAGTTTCAGACCAGCCTCGGCATCGCCCTCCTCCACATGCGCCAGCCGCCCATTCACGCCCTTTATCGGGAAACGTGTGTCACTGATGACACCCAGCACGTTGTCATGATACATCTCATACCAATGGATAGCTTCTTCGTACGTTGTAGCCAGCACAACCTTGGGGCGACCACGCTTACGCTGGGCCGCAGCATGGGGATTCAGTGCCTCCGTAGAGAAGTTCTTCGACTGTGCAAGGATATAGTTGTATAGGTTAGGCAACACCGACGAGTAGAACCGGATGTTATCCTCCACAAGCAGTATCATCTGCACACCGGCCTCTTTGATGTCGTGCTCAATGTTCATCTGGTCCTCTATCAGCTTGATAATGCTGAGAATGAGGTTGGTGTTGCCTAACCAGCAGAACACGTAGTCGAAGATGGTCATGTCTTCATGCTCTATGCGTTTCGTGATACCGTGCGAGAATGGCGTCAGCACAACACAAGGGACATATGGTGCCATATGCTTCACGTCACGGGCTACGGCAAAGGCATCGTTGTCGGCATTACCGGGCATACAAATTACCAGGTCGATATCCGTAGTCGACAACACATGACTAGCCTCCTCGGTGGTCGACACTTGCGTGAACGTGGGTGGATAACGCATACCCAGTTCCATGTACTCGTCAAAGATCTTCTCGTCAACTCGTCCGTCGTCTTCAAGCATGAAGGCATCATAGGGATTGGCAACTATCAGTACGTTGAATATACGTCGCGTCATCAGGTTAACGAACGACACATCCTTGAGGAAAAAGTTATTGAACTCCTGTGGTATGTTTGCACTCATATTTTCGGTCTTTAGGTTGGCAAAGGTACTACATTTTTTGAGAAAACTCACCAGAATATCAAAAATTTGCTACTATTAATACTCACAATTGTTACCATTAATACTTACAACTGCTACTATTAATGCTTGCAATTGTTACTATTAATACTTACAAATGTTACTATTAGAGTAAAAATTTTGTTAAAAACTATTGTCATTCCAAAGAAAAAGCCTATATTTGCATTGTCATAATGACAAAATGACAATTTTAGAACTATAAATAACAATACTATGAACGTAGAAAAAATTATGCAGGGCCTGGAACAGAAACACCCAGGTGAGGCAGAATACCTGCAAGCAGTCAGAGAAGTGTTAATCTCTATTGAGGATGTGTATAACCAGCATCCTGAGTTTGAAAAAGCCAAGATTATCGAGCGTTTGGTGGAGCCTGAACGCATCATAACGTTCCGTGTACCCTGGGTTGATGACAAAGGCGAGGTTCAAGTGAACATCGGCTACCGCGTACAGTTCAACTCGGCCATCGGTCCGTATAAGGGTGGCTTGCGTTTCCACCCCTCTGTGAATCTCAGCATTCTTAAATTCCTCGGTTTCGAACAAACTTTCAAAAACGCACTGACAACATTGCCCATGGGCGGAGGTAAGGGTGGTTCCGACTTCGCCCCACGTGGAAAGAGCGATGCTGAAATTATGCGTTTCTGTCAAGCCTTTATGTGCGAATTATATAAGGTGATAGGTCCTGATATGGACGTTCCTGCTGGAGATATCGGCGTGGGAGGTCGTGAGATAGGCTACCTGTTCGGTATGTACAAAAAGTTGACCTCACAGTTCCACGGCGCAACACTCACCGGCAAGGGATTGGAATGGGGCGGTAGCATATTGCGCCCGGAGGCAACGGGATATGGCGCACTGTATTTCGTCCACCACATGATGGAAACCCACGGATTGGACATCAAGGGTAAGACAGTAGCGCTGTCTGGATTTGGTAATGTGGCTTGGGGAGCCGCCAAGAAAGCTACTGAGTTGGGGGCTAAGGTCATTACTATCTCAGGACCCGACGGATACATTTATGACCCTGCCGGACTGGACGCTGAGAAGATTGACTATCTGCTAGAACTGCGCGCTTCAGGAAACGACATTTGTCAGCCATATGCAGAGGAGTTCGATGGAGCCACCTTCTATGCCAACAAGAAGCCATGGGAGCAGAAGGCTGATATCTATCTGCCTTGCGCAACACAGAACGAATTGAATGGTACTGACGCCGACATGATACTGGCTCACAAGCCGCTATGCGTTGCTGAAGTAAGCAACATGGGATGCACCGCAGAGGCTGTCGACAAATTCATCGCTGCCGGTCAATTATTCGCCCCGGGCAAGGCGGTTAATGCTGGCGGTGTGGCTACGAGCGGTCTCGAAATGACACAAAACTCAATGCGAATGGGATGGACAGCAGAGGAGGTAGACCGGCGCCTGCATCAGATTATGTCGGGTATCCACGAGCAATGTGTTAAATACGGCAAGCAAGCTGATGGCTATGTGAACTACGTCAAAGGAGCCAACGTGGCTGGCTTCATGAAGGTAGCCAAGGCAATGCTGGCACAGGGCATTGTATGATAGTAATACACAAGATAGCTTTAATAGCATCATTATTGACATTATGCTTTACCCCGTTGAACGGCCAAATCGTTCAACGAGGTAAAGCGACTTTTTATTCTAAAAAAGCTACAGGTTCAAGAACGGCCAATGGCGAACGTCTGCATCACGATAGCTTGACATGTGCACACCGCACTTACCCATTCGGCACCATGCTGCGTGTATACAACCCGGCAAACGGAAAGAGTGTGATAGTCAGGGTAACTGATCGCGGTCCTTTTGTCCGCGGGCGCATCATCGACTTGTCGTGGCGGGCTGCCAAGGAGTTGGACATTATAACATCAGGAGTAGCCATGGTCATCGTCCATAAACTCGACACCTTTGTCGTACCATTCAAGCCGACTGAAGAGATAGAATTGCCTAACATGGAGCTAGAAACCAACGACGGTGCACCAGCCCTCGTTCCATTCTGGAAAGAGATGAAGGAGAACCAACAAAAGTCTAATTCCGCTGCGTCGGCAAAGAGAACTCCTTAATCTGCGAGGTGATTTCCTTGTCGCCTTGCGTCACTTCAACTCGTATTACAGCCTCACCATTCTTTAATTTCTTGTCTGCCAGAATGGTGGCGGTATAACGCACACCACTATTGGGTGCAATGCTCTCAATATGCAGATTGGGTGAAATATGAATATGCTTGTTGCCTGTGACATCCATCACCGTAGGCTGCACATCGTATAAAGGCAACGATGAACGATTCATAATTTCGAACGTGATACGACACTCCTCTCCTGCGCGCAGGACACCATCGTGGTCAGCATCGATGATACGGGCATTACGAATCTCTATCAACGAATTATACTTAACGCTATAGCCTGACTCTACCGGTCTGGTAGTTGGGTCGTAGGTGCGAGGTTCTGCTGCAGTATAGCTTCCTTTCCCGTCGCGTGGTCCCGGAGCATCAAAACTGATACGATCGTCTCCCCTACCCGAAGCGTCAAAGCCACTATCATCATACTGTCGCTGATGACGATATCGCTCCTGCTCCTCCTGATAGGCCTCGTACTTACGCTGTTCCTGCCGGTCTGCAGCAGAACCTATAGCAGCACCGACAACGGCTCCTCCTGCCATACCGACAATTGTACCAACATCATGACCACGCCAACCACCAGAGATACCTCCAATGGCAGAACCAAGGATGGAGCCAAAGGCTGCACCAGTAGCTGCTCCCTCACCGGTATATGTTCCACAACTGCTGAGCATAAGAACACTACTCGTCAATATGAATAACACCTTTTTCATTATCTTTTCTATTTAAAGTTTCATGATGCAAAGATAAACAATAAGAAACATACATCATGAGGATTTTCCCGAAAAAACAAAAGGGAAATCCCTATTTTGAAAACAAAAGAAATGGGGCATTGTTTAAAACAATACCCCATCTTATTGAGATTTCAATAGAAATATTACTCAGCCTTTGCTTCCTCTGCAGCAGGAGCCTCAGCTTTAGGAGCTTCCTCAACAGGAGCCTCGGCAACAGGTGCTTCAGCCTTAGGAGCAGCCTTACGTGAACGGCGAGTCTTCTTCTCTGCCTTAGGAGTCTTCAGCATATTCTCGTCGAAATCAACAAGCTCGATAAATGCCACATCAGCAGCATCACCCTGACGGGTACCCAGCTTAATGATACGAGTATAACCACCGGGGCGGTCACCTACCTTTTGAGCTACAGCACCGAAGAGTTCCTTCAGGGCTTCTTTGTTCTGCAGGTAGCTGAATACTACACGACGGCTATTGGTGCTATCGTCCTTGGCTCGCGTAATCAGCGGCTCAACATATTTCTTAAGTGCCTTTGCCTTGGCAAGAGTCGTAGTGATTCTTTTGTGCATGATCAGCGAAATGGCCATGTTGGCAAGCATAGCACGGCGGTGATCAGCAGTACGGCTCAAATGATTGAATTTCTTTCCGTGTCTCATTTTTCGTTTTTTTCTTTAAGAGGACTATTTTAGGAATATTATTCCTTGTCCAGTTTATACTTTGAAATATCGGTTCCAAACGACAGATTCAGACTCTCGAGCAAATCATCAAGCTCAGTGAGCGATTTCTTACCGAAGTTACGGAACTTGAGAAGATCCGTCTTATTATACTGTACGAGGTCACCTAAAGTCTCAACATCAGCAGCTTTCAGACAATTAAGTGCACGAACAGAGAGGTTCATGTCAACTAACTTAGTCTTCAGCAACTGACGCATGTGCAATACTTCCTCATCAAACTCCTGGTTGCCTTCGACATCAGTAGTTTCCAGCGTAATCTTCTCATCAGAGAAGAGCATGAAGTGATAGATAAGGATTTTGGCAGCCTCTTTCAGTGCATCCTTCGGGTGTATGGAACCATCCGTTGTCACTTCCAACACGAGCTTATCATAGTCGGTTTTCTGCTCGACACGATACGGCTCAACGCTGTACTTGACATTACGGATTGGGGTGTAGATTGAGTCTATAGCTATCACATTAACATCGGTGCAGAACTCGCGATTTTCATCTGCGGGAACATATCCGCGGCCTTTGTTGATAGTAAGGTCAATCTGCATCGAAGCCTTGGAATCTAAATGACAAATCACCAAATCGGGATTTAACACTTCAAATCCAGTCAGATACTTGCCTAAATCACCGGCTTTAAACTCGGTAGAATTCTCGACAGTGATAGAGACTTTCTCGTTCTCGAATTCTTCCACTACTTGCTTGAACCGAACTTGCTTCAGGTTCAAGATAATGTTGGTTACATCTTCTTTGACACCAGGTACTGATGAGAACTCATGCTCCACACCGGCAATGCGCACGGTATTGATTGCATAACCCTCGAGCGATGAAAGAAGAATGCGGCGCAAGGCATTACCAATGGTAACGCCGAAACCAGGCTCAAGAGGACGAAATTCGAACTTGCCGAACTTGTCTGTAGCCTCCAACATTACGACTTTATCAGGTTTTTGAAATGCTAATATCGCCATTAATTTAAATGATTTTAGTTCTTAGAGTACAATTCAACGATTGACTGTTCCTTAATGTTCTCAGGGATGTCAGCGCGCTCCGGCATATGCAGGAACTTACCGCTCTTGGACTGCTCGTCCCACTCAATCCAAGGATACTTGCTGTGGTTGAAACCTGCAAGTGCAGCCTCGATAACCTCGAGTGACTTAGCCTTCTCACGAACACCGACAATCTGACCAGGCTTAACCTGATAAGAAGGAATGTTAACTACCTGACCGTCAACAACAATGTGCTTATGGCCTACAAGCTGACGAGCTGCTGCACGCGTAGGTGCAAGACCCAAACGATAAACTACGTTGTCCAGACGACTCTCGAGTAACTGAAGCAGCACCTCACCGGTGATACCCTCAGCCTTAGCTGCCTTCTCGAACATGTTACGGAACTGGCGCTCAAGAACACCATAAGTGTACTTGGCTTTCTGCTTCTCTGCCAACATGACAGCATACTCCGACTGCTTGCGGCGACGGTTGTTGCCATGTTGTCCCGGGGGGAAGTTCCTGCGGGACAAAACTTTGTCCGGGCCGAAGATGGCTTCTCCAAATCGGCGGGCAATTTTTGATTTCGGTCCAATATATCTTGCCATAATTTAAAATAAAATTTTCAATTGTCAATTTTCAATTATCAATTCGCTTATACGCGACGACGCTTCGGAGGACGACAGCCATTGTGTGGCAGCGGTGTAACGTCAACAATCTCTATAACTTCGATACCAGCAGTATGGCAGGCACGGATAGCAGACTCACGTCCATTACCGGGACCTTTTACATAAGCCTTAACCTTGCGAAGACCAAGATCGAAAGCGACCTTAGCGCAGTCTTCGGCAGCCATCTGAGCAGCATACGGGGTATTCTTCTTAGAACCACGGAAGCCCATCTTACCTGCTGAAGACCAAGAAATAACCTGACCCTCGTCGTTAGCGAGCGAAACGATAATATTATTGAAAGAACTATGAACGTGAAGCTGACCGATGGCGGTTACTTTCACATTTCTCTTCTTAGAAGTGACTGTTTTCTTTGCCATAACTTTAAACTTTAAACTTTAATCGTTAAACTTTAAACTTTACTTCGTGGCCTTCTTCTTGTTAGCAACAGTCTTCTTCTTACCCTTACGTGTACGAGCATTGTTTTTGGTGCTCTGACCACGAACAGGCAGACCGTTACGATGACGGACTCCACGATAGCAACCAATATCCATCAGTCGCTTGATGTTCAACTGAATCTCACTACGGAGATCACCTTCTACCTTAAATTCAGCGCCGATGATTTCACGGATCTTGGCTGCCTGGTCGTCACTCCATTCGTTGACTTTCAGGTCGCGGCTCACGCCGGCCTTGTCCAAAATCTTTGCTGAACTACTTCGACCAATACCATAGATATAGGTCAATGCGATTTCGCCACGCTTCTCT
>Ga0256404_1001433_pt1 | contig 57734 bp, 45 predicted proteins | sample RumenRJG_01DNA_FD_185990 | JGI IMG/M metagenome (GOLD analysis project Ga0256404, IMG submission 185990) | Bovine rumen microbial communities from Lethbridge, Alberta, Canada - RJG_01 | ecosystem: Host-associated > Mammals > Digestive system > Stomach > Rumen | place: Canada: Alberta | collected... | reverse complement strand
TTTTAATAAGTCTTTTATTTTAAAAATATTCTAAAAAAGTTTATTATTTAAAAGTTATGAAATTTATATCATTTAACGTTAATGGAATTCGAGCTATTTTAAAAAAAGATTTTTCAAAAGATTTTGAAGGTTTTAACGCCGATATTTTCGCTCTACAAGAGACAAAATTTACGGAGGATCTTCATTTAAATTTTCCTTTTGAGCCAAAAGGATACGAGGTTTATTGGACAAATAGTAAAGTCAAAAAAGGCTACTCAGGAGTGGCTATTTTTACGAAAAATACACCAATAAGTGTACATTATGGTTTGCTCGAACATAAATATGATGAAGAAGGAAGAGCAATTACTTTAGAATTTGAAAATTTTTATTTTGTTTCGGCTTATGTTCCAAATAGTGGAGAAGAGTTAGTTCGACTTGGCTTTAGAATGGAATTTGAAAAGAATTTAAAAGAATATTTGGTTAGTTTGAATAAGAAAAAACCAGTTGTGTATTGTGGAGACTTAAATGTTGCACATAACGAGATAGATATTAAAAATCCAAAAGCTAATGTTAAAAATGCTGGCTTTACCAAAGAAGAAAGAGAAAAATTTGATGAACTTTTAGATGTAGGATTTGTTGATACATTTAGAAAACTCCATCCAGAAGAAGTTAAATATTCTTGGTGGTCCTACAGATTTAATGCGAGAGCTAGAAATTCTGGTTGGAGAATTGATTATTTTTTAGTTTCTAATTCCATAATTGATAAAGTCAAAAAAGCCGAAATTCATAATGAAATTTTAGGCTCCGATCATTGTCCAGTTGAACTAGATATCGATTTATAAACGTAAATTTAAACTAGTTTATCCATTAAACCTTGATTTACATTTGGAAAAAGATGGCTATATGTATCTAGAGTCTGCTGAGTTGATGCATGACGAAGATGCTTTGCAACAAGAAGTGGATTACAACCATGATTTATCATTCTTGAAGCCATAGAATGTCTTAAAGCATGAAATTTTATGAATGGAAGGTTAGCCATTTTTTGATGTTTTATCATCATTCTTCTTATTGTTGTTCTAGCAAGAAAATGATTATTAAAAAATATAAATTCATTATCGCTTTTTGGATTAATTTCTTTTTTCCAAATTTTGAGTTTTTCAATTAAAAAACTAGGAAGATCAATTGTTCCATAACTTGACCAAGTTTTTGGAGTGGAAATTACTCCATCTCGATCTAAAGATTTATTAATTGTTAAAGAATGATTTTTAAAATTTAAATCAGCCCAATTAAGAGCATTGACTTCTCCAATTCTTAAAGCACCCCAATAAGTAATCAAAAAATAATATTGCCATTTTGTGTCTTGATACTCAAAAGTTTTAATGAAATCTTCAAATTCTTCATCTGTCCAAAAAGTAAAAGAATTTTGACATTCTTTATTTTTTCGTATGGGTTTCAAGCTCTTTTGAAGTTTTAGGGCTTTTTCAAACTCTAAAATTTCTTTTTCTTCCGCGAAAATTATTATCTTTTTAGTAACAGAAAAAATAAGGTTTTTTCTAGATGGAGATAGTTTTAAATTTCCAACATATTTTTTAAATTGACAAATATTTTCATAATTTAAATCAAGTTTTGATTTACTATCTTCTTTAAAAAAAGTTAAAAAATATTTATTGATAACTGTTTCTCTTGCAAGATAAGTCCCTTTTTTATAAATCAATTTAATTTCGTCTAAATATTCTTTTGCAAGTTCTTTATTTGTAATTAATACTTTTTTCATAATCTCTAATCCCTTTTAAAAATAAGTCTTGTAGGATTATATATCCCATATAAAATAAAAAGGTATTGAGAATTTTAAGATTTTATCTAAAATTAAGTAGTGTATTTAAAAGGAGAGCGAAATGAAAAAAGGACTTAAATTAACTTTATTAATTGTTCTTGGTTTATTTGGTGTTGTTTCTATGATAACTCCAGCTTTTAGAGCAATTGTGAGTAATTCAACAAGCAAAATATGGACTTATTCCTTATATATTAGAATGTTTGGTGGTGGTAATCCAAAAGTTGGAAACACTGGACCTTTAACATTGGCTTGGATTTTTGCATTAGTTGCACTTATTACAACAGTTATTCTTATCATTTTAAATTTCTTAGATTATGAAATGTCTAAAAAAGCTCAAATAATAACATATAGTTTTATTTTAGTTTTTTATTTAACTGCTGGAACGCTTGTTATTTTTGCTCCTCAACTTATTGGAAATACTGCAAGTAGTTCTCTTGGAATTGGAAGTATTTTGACAAGTTCTTCGATGTATGGCGGGTTTATAATATCGTTTATATTAGTCTTATATACATTAATTATTAAAGAATAAAAAAATCAGGGCGACCTGATTTTTTTATTATTTTTAAAACAAAATTACTTTTAGATTGATATAATTTATTGCATGAATAAAAAGTTAACAATCCTAATTTCTTCTATTTCAATACTTAATTTTTCGCTTATTTTTAATTTAAATAAAAATACATTAAATCCACGCGATCTAAATGTTTTTATTGAGCTTAAAGATTTTGGAAGTAACGATGAAGTTTCGAAGAAATTGGTTAAAGAAGAATTTAAAAGAGAACTCCAGTCAATAGTTGGTTTAAATTATCGTAAAATCAATGAATATTCTTTAATTTCTAATATGGTTAATTTAGAAATTAGTTCTAGAGATTATGAAGAAATTAAAAATTTAAAAATTGTTAAAAATTCTTTTAAAAATCATACATATAATTGTACATTTGAAGGTGAATCAACTGAAAAAGAAGTAATAAAACCAGATAAAGATTATAGCCGAATTGAAATGAACATTCCTGATTATTCAAAAGATGGAGAAAATACCCTAATTTGTATAATCGATGATAGTTTTAAAATAGATCATGAAATGTTTAAAACCTTGGAAAGTTCTTATAAATATTCTAAGTCTGAAATAAATTCAATTAAGTCAAAAAGTGGATTTAATGCAAAAGACGCTGGATATTACAATAATAAAATTCCATTTTATTATAGTTATGCAACAAACAGTCTTGAAATGACTTATAAAAATAACAAGGATTTTCATGGGTCTCATGTCGCAGGAATTGCTGGAGCTAATAATACATTTTATGGTGCCGCAAAAAATGCTCAACTTGCTTTAATGCGAGTTACAAGAAATAATGCTTTACATAGTTTTAGCGATGATGCAATTATTAATGCTTTAGAAGATGCAGCAAAACTAAATTGTGATGTAATCAATATGTCTTTTGGAATATCTTTAGTTGATAATGGCCTATCCGATAACTATAAAAATATTTTTGATAATCTATATAAACTTGGAATTGAAGTTAATTTAGCTTGTGGAAATGATGGAAAAGATAGTTTTGAAACAGGAGTAGGCGAATATTCTTCACTTGACTCAATTGAACAAGGAGAAATAGGTCGTCTTGCAAGTTATCCAACAGTAACAAGTGTTGGGGCGACTAATCTTAAAAGTGATGACAAAATTGGAACTTCTTTTTCAACAATTTCTAATAAGATATTTTTTGCTCGAGACCAAATCATTAAAGAAAACGGGCAAGAAGATAATTATTTAATAAAAAATTACATTAAAAATAATCCATTTTCTAATCTAATTCCTGAAAATAAGGATTTTCAGGAATTAGATTATGTTTTAATTCCTGGATATGGAAGCGAAGAAGATTATAAAAATGTTGATGTAAAAAATAAAATTGCGGTTGTAAAACGTGGTGGCCCAAAAGATGATTTAGAGGTTAATAGCAATAAATATTTATTTATTACAAAAATTCATAATGCATATCAAAATGGTGCCATAGGCATTATTATTTGTAATACTAATGAATCTAGTGGAAGTCTTGGAAATACCATTATTAATTTTGATCCAGGTAGTGCCCCAGCTTTAAAAAAGGAAGAGTATATTCCTACTGCTTTAACAAGTACTTATACATATAAATTACTTAAAAACGAAACTAATAAAAAGATAAGAATTTCAAGAAAAAATGATGCAAATTATTCAAGTGATGGAGGGCAAACCGATCTCTCGCTTACTCCAGATATCGCTGCTCCAGGCACAAATATTTATAGTGGAATTAGCAACGATAAAAACGAAAATAAATATAAATATTTAAGCGGAACAAGTATGGCTTCGCCTAATTTTAGTGGAGCTGTTGCTAATATTTTAAGTAACTATAGCGGAGAAGATATAAATCAATATAAAAGAACAATTATGGCTCGAATTATGTCGAATTCAACCTTACTTAAAGACTCCAATAATTCATTTTTATCTCCAAGAAAAGTCGGGGCAGGACTTGCAAATGTTAAAAAAGTTATAGAAAGTGATGCTTATTTAGCTTATGGAGAATTTAATAAAGCAAAAATCGAATTAAAAAATAATGAAGATATTAAAAATGGCAAACTAAAATTTGATGTGAAAACTTATAATGAAGCTAATTTTGATAAAAATTACAAAGCTACTTTATATGTTGAAATTCCAGAAACCATTATTCCAGATGAACAATTGGATTTATTAAAAAACAAAGAATTAAAAACAACAAGAAATGTATTAATTAATACTTTTACAAGTGATGTTACCTTGAAAAAAGGCGTATCGACAATAAGTTTTAATTATTCTTTAAGTGAAGAAAATAAAAGATTATTAGAAAAATTTGAAAACGGTGTTCAAATCGAAGGCTATCTTGTTCTTGATTCAAAAAGCGATGAAAAAGATCTTTCAATTCCATTTTTTGGTTTTTATGGAGATTTTAATTCTTTAGATGCTATCGAACCTTTCTTATTTGAAAGAGATGAAAATAAAATTTATGAATCAGATGTTGTAAATCAACTCCTTGATATTTATCCTGCAACTCCTACTTTATATAAAGGTTCCGACTTTAGAAGTATTTTTGCAATTAGTGATAAAGCTTTAACTAGTGCTCAAAAAACTTCGATTGAAACCTCCAAAAAGAACATTTTAGATTATTATCAAGAAGTAATTTATGATAAACGAAATAATTCTATAAATCTTGGTTTAAAAGGAGTTTCTAGTCATATTTACATTCAACAATTTATTTCAAGAATGATAAAAGACCATAAAGTAACCTTAAAAAATCTTGCAACAAACGAAGTTGTTTTAAATACTTACTTAAAAAATACAACATATACTATATATAATTATGCATCTTCATCTTCAGTTCATCCACTTATTAGATCAACTTATAACAAGAGCTCTTTAAATAGTGGGAAAATTTTAAATCTTGCAACTCTAGAGCTTTCGCTTGTTGATAGTAGCAATAATTTAATTTATGAAGAGGGCGAATATCAACTTATTTTTTCATATACATTAGATAATGGCGTTATAAAAAATAAAACATACAATATTAGACTTTATAAAGAACTTAAAAAAATTGATCCTTCAATTATTTATAATAAGGTCGTAATTTTTGATAAGAAAAAATATTTAGAAGTTGTTTTTAAAAGTGAAGACGTTAAAAACTTATTATTAAACAATAAAAATTATGATTATGAATTAGTTGAAAACTATTATGCAAAGGTTTTAATTAAACTTGAAAAACTTGAAGAAAGCACTTCATATAATTTAAGTTTAATTGATATTTATGATCAATCAATTAGCTTGCTTTTTTCAAAAAGAGGGGAGAACCTATTAGTTTTTGAACAAAATGACTTAAATAGTGGCGACAAAGTTTGGTTTAATAACACTGAAGAAAATAAAGAAAACACTACTTCGATAATTTATGAATTTAATGTAGTAAGTAGTGGGAATGTTGAAATTTTATTAAACCAAACTAGTACAATTTCACTTAATTTAGATATGTCAAAAATTAATAATCTTACAACAATAAAAGTTTATGAAGAAAAAGATGGTAATTTTATTCCAATTGATTTTGATCTTAAAGCTGAAACACTTACTTTAAAGGCAACTTCTAAAAAGATCAAAATTCAATATGAAAGAAAAAATCAAGAGCAACCAAAAGATGAAAAAGAAATTAATATCTATTTAGCAATATATGTTCCATTAATTTTGGCTAGTTTGTTAACTTCTGTTTTAACCTTTATTTTAGTAAGAAAAATACATAAAAAATAAATTAATAAATAAAATTTTAAAAAGAGTTTATATTAACTACTCTTTTGTTCTTTTATGTACCTAAAAATATCCATTGTTTTATTTTTCTAATGAGCTAATTCAACAAAAATTTATTCAAAGTTGTTTGAGATTTTTATGGTAGTGCTATAATCGATACTATATTTAGGAGTAAATGAGTATGAAAAAGAGAACTGGAATATTATTTACATCACTATTTGTCTTAGGTTTTTCATTACTTTTAGTAAATAAAAACGGCGAAGAAGTAGTTAGAGATAAAAGTATTATTATAGAGTTAAAAGATGTTAATGGAACTGATGTAGAATCAAGAAATGAAGTTGAAAAAGCTTTTAAAAGGGAACTTCAAAGTGTAGTTGGTCTAAATTATCGAGTTACATCTAATTTAAAACATGCTAGTAATATTTTATTTTTGGAAGTTAATAGTGACGATATAAATAAAATTAAGAACTTAAGTTTGGTAGAAAATGTTAAGGAAAATAAGAGATACCAAATTGATAAGTCTTTGAATGAGAATTATTCTTATAATCCATTTGATGAAAAAACTGTTCCAGACAAGAACTATTCAGCAGTTTCAATGAATATTGATAGCAATTCATTAAATGGAAAGAATACTCTTGTTGCAGTTTTAGATGATTCTTTTGTAATTAATCACGAAGCTTATAACGATCTAGACTCCTCAGTAGTTAGATATTCTAAAAATGATATTGATAAATTTAAGGGTGAGAGTGATTTTTTTGCAAAATACGCCGGATATAAAAATAATAAAGTTCCTTTTTATTATAGTTATGGAACAAAAAATCTCGATTTAACTTTTAAAGATAATGACACATATCATGGACAACATGTTGCGGGTATTGTTGGTGGAAATGGCAACAAATATAAAGGAATTTCACCACAATCTCAGCTTGCTTTAATGAAAGTTACTGATTCTAAAGGGAATTTTACTAGTGAAGATACAAGTGAAACCAGTGATACCATGCTTTTAAGAGCCTTAAATGATTGTTCAATTTTAGATGCTGATGCAATCAATATGTCTTTTGGTCTTGGGCTTATAGATTTTGGTAAAGATGATTTATATAGAAGTGTGTTTACTAAATTAAGCGATGAAGGTATTTCTATAAATTATGCTGGTGGGAACGATGGAAGGGAACAATATACCTATAGAAATATTCAAAATCTTTCAACAAGTAATGTTGAAACAAGTATTTTGGGCGGGACATTAGTAAATGACAATACAATGGCAATTGCTTCAACAAGAAACAACGATGATGTGGTTGTCCCATCAATGGTTTCAACTTTAAGTGGAACAACAATTAGATTGAGAGATCAAATTGTTGACCATAGATATTCTTCTGATGGAACAACATCCGATGTGCAAAAATTTGATAAAATGATGCCTTTTTATTCTTTTGTTAAGGAAGGACAAGACAGCGCAATTTTAGATTATGTTGTCGTTCCAAATTATGGACTTGAAAGTGATTATAAAAATCTTGATGTAAAGGGGAAAATTGCACTTATTCAAAGAGGTGGTGCAGTAAATGATGATGATCCAAATGTAAATCAATATACATTTATAGCAAAAATTAGAAATGCTGTAAAAAACGGTGCTAGTGGTGTAATAATTTACAATAATGAAGGCGCTTCAAATCAGGTTGGTTATTTTGCGTTAAATAGCGATACTGATTTACTAGAACAAAAATACTACGTTCCAATGGGATATATTAATTCTTTCGATGGCGAATTGTTAAAGAATCAAGAAGTTAAAAAGATCGTTGTTTCAAAAGATTTGGTTAGTGATTTTACTAGTGACGGAAGCACTGCTAATTTACAATTAAAACCTGAAATTGCTTCTCCAGGCGATAATATTTATAGTTCCATTGGTCCAAGTAATACAAGTTATGGATACATGAGCGGAACAAGCATGGCCTCGCCAAATTATAGTGGCGCCTTTGTTAATGTCTTAAGTAATTTTGATCTTTCAACAAGTGTCAAAAGAAAAAAAGCTAGAGAAAAACTCACTTTGAAAATAATGTCAACAGCCAATCCTATAAGTCAAAGCAATGGAGCGTATTATTCTCCAAGACTTTTAGGAGCTGGCGAAATTGATGCCTCTGGATCTTTTAAATCTAGCGTTTATCTTGAAGGAAATGTTAAAAATAGAACAAAAATTGAACTAAAAAACAACGATGATATTAAAAAAGGCAATGTTAAATTTGATGTTAAAACTTTTAATGAATCTTCAACTGATAAAAAATATAGTGTTGAACTATATATTCAAGCTCCAGAATTAACAGGTCTTGACACAACTAGTGGTAGCAAGTTTAAAGGACATAAATTTCAAACTTCAAAAGATATATTATTAAATAAAGTAGATGTTGGGAATGTTGTGATTCCAAGCGGTAAATCTTTTATTTCTATTAGTTCGAGCATTACTGATTCTAATAAAGAATATCTTGAAAATAATTTTGAAAACGGCACATATCTTGAAGGTTATGCTTTATTTAAATCGCTTGATAATGATGAAGATCTCACCATTCCATATATGGGATTTTATGGAAATTATGATAAAGAAAGTGCAGTCGAACCATTTAATTTTGAAAAAGAAGATGGGGTTATTTATGGCTCAGATTTATTAAATAGTGAATTAAAAAATTCACTCTCTAAACCTAATGCTGATTTTTCTTCAATGTGGGTTGCTTTGAAAAAAGATTTATCAACGGCGAATTACACAAATATATCTTCAAACAAAGCCAGTTTTAAAACTTATGGAAGCGAAGTTATTTATGATTCAGAAAATAACGAAGTAATTTTAGGGCAAAATGGTAGTGCAAGAAAATTTGTTATTCAGCAATTTGTAAATAGAAGTGTTACATCAAGTAAAGTGGAAATGATATCAAAAACTGATGGGACAAGCGTTTTAGCACCTATTGATGATAAAGATCATGTCGATCACATGTTTAGTTTTAATTTTACTGATGAAAATGATAAAGCAGGAAAATTATATAAAACAATGATATTAACGAACTTATTTAGTGGGGATATTTATGCTGACCGTGCTTATTCTTATTTTGACTTTGATAACAAAGAACAATTTCCAAATGGAGTAGCGAACGGATTATATGATTTTATATTCACTTACACTTTAGTAAATGGTAGCGTTCAAACTTTAAAATATACTGTAAATGTTACTGATCAAAAATATTCCTCAAATATTGCAATTAATAAGCAAAATGTTTCAACAATCGATGGAGAAAAATATATTGTTTATAGATTTAGTGGAAATGGAATTAAAAAATTCAAAGTAAATAACTCTTTATATAATATAGATAAGGATGAAAATGGATATTTTGCAAAAGTTAAATTAAGTGACCTTGGAAGTAGCTCCTCAGTTTATGCAGTTTTGGTTGATAAATATGGATTTAGTGAAACCGCCTTAATGTCTCTTGGTAAAGGTGGCTATTCTATTATTTCTAAAGGTTTATCAGAAACTGACAAAATTTCTGTTAGTATTGCTGAAAGTTTTGCCTTAAGAGGTGGATATATTTATACATTTGATGTTAAAAATAGTAGTAATAAATCAATTACTTTAGGAGATGAGATTATTGTTGGCTTTGATCCATTAGATGGAGCAAGCCCTGAAGGAATGAAGGTTTATACTATGGATAAAAGAGGCAAAACTAGTGAAACTCAATTTGAAATAGTAGAAGGGAAAGTTATTGTTAAAGCAACATCAACAGGTAAAATTGTTGTAGTTTATAATTCAATTAATGAAAACACCAATAATTCATTATCTGCTAAAACATTGGTGATAATTATAATTTGTACAATTTTAGTGGGAATTGTAATAACTCTTGGATTATTAATGCTCGTAAATAAAAAGTTGCGTAAAAAATAATTATCTTTAAAATTAAAAGCTATCTATTTAAAATAAATAGGTAGCTTTTATTTATGGATGAATTAGAAACTAAAGAAATTAAAAAGAAATTTTCATTTCGAGAATATTTAGTACAAGTTTATATTGCTTGCATTATTTTATTTTTGCTTGGAGTAGCTGGTTCTTTAATTTTATTTTTTATTATTTATAAAGCAGAATCTATTATTAAACTTGTCGATTCTTTTTTTATTGTTTTCATGGCGATTTTTGGAATTGCAAGTTTTCAAATTATAAATAATAACGGATTATTTGACTTATTTAATTATTCAATGGCTAATTTAATAAGTGTTTTTGTTTATAGAAATGAAAAAAAATATATTGATGCTATCGATTATAAAGATCAAAGGAAAGAAAAAAGAACTAAAAATAAATATAATTTTGTGGCTTACTATTGCGTTTCAATTTTCTTTTTGGTGGCGGCTCTAATTACCTATCTTTTATATTTAAATGGTGTAAAAATTTAAAAAGATTTTTATTTGAACGATTTTAAATGGCGAATGAGAAGAAAATTTTAGCAACACCCAATAATTGTAAAATTTTCTTTTAAATCGCCAAAAACTTCATTTTTTGAAATTATAACATTAAGATAATATTAAGAACTTATAAAAAAATAATCATATATTTACTTTAATGGTATATTTTTGCATATGTTCGTAGAACATTCATTTTCTATGAGACATTAAAGTGCATTTTGGAGGTATTTCTTATTATGAAAAAACAATGTACAAAGGTCTTTAGCGCATTAGCTGTCTTAGCAATGCTAGGTGGATCATTAGTATCTTGCGGTGAAAAGAAAGCATCACATTTCGGTGGTGTTGAAGCTAAATATTTTTATTCATATTTTACTCAACCAATCGATGGTAAAGATGATCTTGCTACCACAAGTGGAATGACTTTACTTGAATCAGGGACCGAAGGAGTTAAAGCACATGCTTATAAAGCTCCTGAAAATTTTAAAATTTCTTGGGAAGTTTTAGATGAACAAGGAAAAGAAACAAATGATGTTAAAATTGCAGAGGATGGATCTGTTACTTTACCATCTGTTACTGGAAGTGGAGCTGCCGCAAGAAAAGACTATACAGTCTATTGTATTGCTAGCGATCCAAAAGATAGCGAAAAGGTCGTTCGTTATAAATCAATGTTAACAGTTGTTCCAAAAGGATCGATTAAGACTGGTAAACAAGATTTACAATCCTTAACAACTGAAGATACACAACCACTTATGGGACAAGTTGAGACTTTAGGGTTAGAAACTGGTATGACCGGTATGAACTTCTGGGCCTATGGTGGTTATCAAAAGATCGCTCCTCGTGTATTCAATTCACGTTCAGAAAATGGTAAGTTTACATCATCAACTTATGTTCCAGGTTTTGGATTTGGACATACTATATATTCTTATTTAACTGCAGATAACCCAAAAGAAACTAATTCTTCTTGGAAACGTTATTTCCATACTGATAATTCGAACATTCCAACTAATGTTAACTATTATTTAGCTAGTGGTACTGGCGTTACTGATTACTATGGTTATGCAACCAGTGGTTATTTCCCAAAATTATTAAATGAAAGCGATGCTGATGTTTATACTCCAGGATTAGCAGCTGTTGCCGAACCAATCCCATGTGACGAAAACGGGAAAGAGCTTACTGGTGATGCTGCAAAAGGTTTCCACAAGACATGGAAAGTTTATATGAACACTGGTTCTACCAAAAACAAAGTTACCTATCGTAATTTAGGTACTAAAAATGGTAGTGCTTTTGAAAAGAAAGGTGTTGAACTCGAAGATTATGTTACTCCATTCATTATGCAATATACACAATGGGTTGGTTGTGCAAACGTTTCACAACTTTTAAGTGGATCAAGTGCCCTTGAAGGTGCAGCCGAATATTATCAGTCCACAAAAACAGATCCAGGTGACGGAAAGAGAAAAGTTAGTGTTGCTGAATTCTTAGAAAAATTCCCTGGAATTAAACTTAATAAAGAAGATAATTCTATTACGTTTGTTCTTGCAACTGGTTGTACAAGTGACTATGCTGCTTATTATTTAGGTGGTAATTCACCAATTCCAATGGAATTTGTTACTGACGTTTTAGGTAAAGGCGATTTAAAAGCAGGTATGACTAAATATGGTACAAAAGACGAATCAGATGGAAGTAATCCAGAAGATAACTTCTTATCAACCGGACCATTAGTTCTTGAAAAATTAGATGAAAATAGAGTCGTTTATAAGAGAAATGAAGATTGGTGGGTTAAAAAAGATCCAGCCGGTAGAGATATCTATAAGATGGAAGGTTTTGTTTACAACTATAACAGTGCTTTAAAACAAGATTCTAGCGGCGAAACTCTTTATAATTCATATGTTGCAGGTTACACTGAAACTAGTGGCTTACCATCCGCTAAACTCAATGACTTAAAGAATGATCCAGATACAGTTCACATTGAAAATACCGGTGAGAAAAATGGTGTTTCATTCAATGCTTTGAATCGTGTTGATTACGATTATTTATTTGGAACCGGAGATTTCGATGCTCATGCAATTGCAGGTCAATTCTATGGTGATTTTGAATTAGGAAGTGCAGGAAATAAAGAATTTAGAAAAACATTCTTTGAAAATGATTGGGAAGTTAAACCAATTATGTCTAACCACAACTTCGTCAAAGGTCTAAATACTGGTTATGATAGAGATACTTTTGCTGAAACAAAAGGAAGAAAAGGATTTAGTGATTACTTTGGAGACGTTAATAAAATGTCGCCAAAAGCAGCACAAAGATATAACGATACCGATGATCACATTAATGCTGTTAAATCGGTTTATGGAGAACAAGGTATCCCAACTGATAGCAGTGCAGTTGCTCTTGGAGTTCAATATTTCAAAGCTGCCTTACAAGAAGAACTCGAAGCTGGCCACTATGTTTTAGGTACGGAAGATGCACCAGCCGAAATCCATGTTAATGTTAATTGGCAAAGTCAAGTTTGGCCTGATTATCAAGGTACAGCCATCTTTAATTCAATAAGTGAAACATTCAACAGTGCTGTTTCAAGCAATGCTCAATGGATTGGCGATAATAAGAAACCACTTGTTAAGTTAGTGTTTGATCAAACTTATGAAGGTAGCGGTGCTAATGATTATCAAAACGTTTACGCAAAAGTTGCTCTCGGTCAATATGATATTGCCCAAGCTTCAATCTCTGGTGGAGAATATGACGTATTTGTTGAAACAGGACTTTGGGAATCCTATAACAGAGATTACTCATTAACTATTCACCACGCATATGTTACTAATATTCCTTCATCATATATTTATTACGATGGTGGTTATTGGTCAACCGATGCCATCTATTATGCCAATACTCAAGGCGTCACATTAAATGACGTTGGAAGAATTGTCTACGAAAATTTAAATCCAATCGAATAGTTGGAGCCTAAAAAATAAAGCATCTAGCAAAAAAGCTAGATGCTTTATATAATATTCAAAGCCAAAAAATTTTTTTTGGCTTTTGACGTCTAGAGATTATATTAAGGAGAGATTATGTGGAAATATGTACTAAAGAGATTAGTTTTGGTAGTATTTACTGCATTTATTGTTCTAAGTTTGGCTTTTATTTTATATAAGTCACTTCCATTAGACATTCCTCTAGCTGGAGGAAGAACTGCAGTTTCGGCTTACTTAGCAAAACAATATCAACTGGGCTATGTCGTAAGGTTTACTAGTCCACAAGAGGGTATGGGACCACTTCTTGGAAACATGGGTTTTGAAATTGGGAAAAGCGGAACTTTTTACTATTATTATTCAAGACCAATTTTGGAACAATATTTTAATTGGATTGGAAATGTTTTGACTAGATGGGATTGGGGAGTTTCTTCAACACTTTATGCAAATCAATCAGCAATGGGAATTATTGTTTCAAAACTTCCTGTTACAGTCGAAATTAACTTAATTTCAATTTTAATTTCGTTACCTCTTGGAATTTTGTTTGGAATTATTGCCGCTTTAAATAAAGATAAAGTTATTGATAATATCATTTCAACTCTTGTTATGATTGTTATTGCTTTACCATCATTTATTACAATTTTATATGCTATTTTAATTTTTGGATACCAACTTGAGTGGTTACCTCCAAAATTTGCTGATATTACCGCTCCATTTGGAGACCACGTAAAATCTCTTGTAATACCTGTTTTGAGTTTATCATTAGGTACCGTTGCCGGATTTACTCGTTTTGTTAGAGCAGAACTTTGCGAAGTTATGAGTAGTGATTACCTTCTTTTAGCAAGAACTAAAGGTTTAACTAGAAGACAATCTATTATTCATCATGCTTTAAGAAACTCAATGGTTCCAGTTGTTCCTCTAGTAATTGGTGAATTTATATCAATTCTTGGAGGATCAATGGTTCTTGAAAATTTGTATAACATTAGAGGTGTTGGTAATATTTATATCGACGCCTACAATGCAAAAGATTATACCTTACTTTTAGCTAATACCGCTTTTTATACCTTAATTGGTCTTTCTGCTTCCATATTAGTTGATCTTTCTTATGGATTTATCGATCCACGTATCAGAATGGGGGCTAAGTAATATATGGACAAAAAATTTAAATATATCGATAGCGAAAACAACATTCAAGAAGTTACAATCGACAAATCTGATTTTGAATTTGTTCAAGAAAATAAAGATATTCATGATTTAAAGCTTCAAGGAAAGCCAACAACTTTCTTTAAAGATGCTATGCGTAGATTTGTTAAAACTAAACCAGCTGTTGTTGGTGGAATTATTTTAGGTTTTATTATTTTATGCGCAATCTTTTTGCCAATTGTTATGCCAAATTATGGTTGTTATGACGTTTCAACAACTCACCTTTTAAATGGCGGAGGAATTAAATCAGAAGTTTCATTACCTCCAAAAATTTTTGACTCTGGTTTCGGATGGTGGGATGGCACAATTAAAAAAACTGGAATTGCTTATGATCAAGCAAACGAACAACCAGTTGGTTATGAAGCACGAACAGTTTCAAATTTGGAAAAATTTGAATATTATGAAGACTTCGAAGGCAAATATGGTAGTGGTGGCTACCTCAATTTAACCTATAAAAATGAAACCGCCGCTAAATATGGGGATTTATATAGTCAAGTTTATAATTATGATTTTAAACATGACTACAAAATTGAATATAGATTTGAAAATCCTACCGCCAGTGGCTACAAAGCAACAAGTTATAGAATTTCTTTAATAACTTTAAATGCTGGCGTTAAAACTTATTATCCATTAACTGGCAAAGATTTAGATTATGTTTCATTTAGTGAAGAAGCCGATAAAGGTCTTGGTTTTGTAAAAGATTTATATACTAGTGATCAACAAGGCACAAAAACAATCGATGTTAGTGAAACAATGAAAAAATATGGTGTTGAAAACCTCCAAAAAGGAAGAATCAACATTGATATTTTAAGAGAAGATGGACCAGACAAATCTTCTATTTATGTTAAAAACTTACTTATCTCTTCAAAATCTGATGTAAATGAAGAAGACAATGTCAGTTTAAGAAGCATTAAAGATGCTAATAATAACATGATTCAAGAGCAAAAAATTCAAATTGGTACAACAATCGATAAAAAAGATAATCCTGCTTATTGGACTACTAAAAATGGCAGTAGAAGCTGTTTAAATGTCAGATTTGTAAGATGTAATTTTATCTATGATATTTATGAAGATTGCTATGGAATAAAAGAAATGACCATTCCAGCCTACAAAATTACTGAATGGACAAATTCTGGTTATTTAACTTTTACTCCAAATAAAGTACCAACTAACGATACTAAGTTACTTAATAGTCTTTATCAATCATTAAGTGATGCAAACCCAATTATTAAAGTAAAAGAACAAATTGGAACACCAAAATGGAGTGTAAACGAAAAAGCTTATACTGGTTATTCATTAGTTTGTGAAGTTTCTCAATATAAATATTTAGGCTATTCAAGTGCCCCAAGATATTTTTTTGGAACAGATAGTTTTGGAAGAGACTTCTTAAAAACCATTGCTACTTCCTTAAGGCTTTCACTTGTTATTGCTTTTGGAGTCGCAGGAATTAATATTATATTTGGTCTTGTTTGGGGATCAATTTCTGGCTACTTTGGTGGTTGGACGGATATTTTAATGGAAAGATTCTGTGATATCTTAGGCGGACTTCCATCAGTTGCAATTATTACATTAAGTATTTTCTACTTACATAACGATATGTTAGCGTTCGTTTTATCCATGTTCTTGACTGGATGGATGGGTGTTGCAGGTCGAACGAGAACCCAATTTTACAGATTTAAAAATAGAGAATATGTTTTAGCAAGTCGTACATTAGGCGCTAAAAACGGACGATTAATTTTTAGACATATTCTTCCAAACTCATTAGGTACGATTATTACATCATCAATTTTGATGATTCCAAGCGTTATTTATAGTGAAGCAAGTATTGCTTACTTAGGACTTGGTTTAAAGAATCAATTATTATTTGGTGTTATTTTAAGTGAAAATAGAAACTTCTTTAATGATTACACTATGTATTTACTTATTATTCCAACTGTTATAATGGCATTTTTACTTATTTCCTTTAACTTGTTCGGTAATGGTTTAAGAGACGCCTTTAACCCATCTTTGAAAGGGAGTGAATAGTTATGGCCACAGAAAAAGTATTACAAGTAAAAAACCTCGTTGTTTCATTTAAAACGGATAGAGGTATTGTTCATGCAGTAAGGGGCGTTTCTTTTGATTTATATCAAGGAGAAACACTTTGTATTGTTGGCGAATCAGGTTCTGGTAAATCCGTTACAAATAAGGCTATTATGGGAATTAGTGCTAATAATGCAATCGTATCTAGCGGTCAAATTCTTTATCAAGGTGAAGATTTAGTTAGGGTTTCAGAAGAAGAATTCCATCGTATTAGAGGACACAAAATTGGTATGATTTTCCAAGATCCTTTAAGTGCGTTAAATCCAACGATGAGAATCGGAAATCAAATTACTGAAGCTACCTTAATTAATAAAAATATTTTAAAAAGACTATATGAAGAAAAAATTGCTAATGAATTAACCACTTTAAGAAATGCTGAATCTAATAATAAATTTGAAGTTACTAGGAAAAATAATCAAATTGAATTTATTGATTCAAAAATTAAGGAATTAAATAAAAATTACAAATTAGCACAAAAAGAAAAGACAAAGATTGATAAACTTAAAGGTTTAGAAGAGAATGAAAAAAACAAGGCAAAACTCGAAGTAGTTAATGAAAAATACGAGAAATACCTTGCAAATAGTAAAAAATTACATGGTGAACTTGTTGATTTTGAAGGATCCTTTAAGCGTGAAATGTTAGCTGAAGTAAGTAGCATTGATGAACAAATTGCAAGAGAAGAAAAATTACTTCCAGAACAAAAGAGTGAATTAAAACAAAAAATTCACAAAAATAAAATCGAATCTTTAAAAGCAAGAAAACAACTATTTACAAAAATTTCAAATAAGAAATATGATGAAGATTTATTTAAGGCCTTAGGAGAAATCAAACTTGATTGTAAAGAAATCATCGTTTTCTTAAATAAAATTTTAAAAGCAGAAAATCCTGATTTGAAAAAAGATTTAGCACTTCGAAAAAAAGAAGCAAAAGTTGAAGTTGAAGAATATCATAAAGAAATTAAGGCTAAAAAAGACGAAGATATTAAAACGGAAGTTGAAAAATTAGCTAAGATTGATGCAAAAATTCTTGAATTAAGACAAAAACTTGCTGCTTCTGAATTAGAAAAAATTGATAAAGTTTTAAAAGAAAATTCCATTATTGCTAAAAAAATAGAAAAGCAAAAAGCTAAATTTAAAGAAATCAATGTTTCTAAAACTCAAAAAGGTGATGAATTAGTTATAAAAGCCACTGATAATGCTGAATATGACGCACTTTTAAAAGAAAAAGAGACTGTTCAACAAACAATCAATCAAATTGAAGAAGACTATATTTCAAAAACAAAGATTACTAAAGCTAAAGCAAAGAAAATGGCTTTAGAAGTCATGAAAGAAGTTGGCATACCTCTTCCAGAACGTAGATTTAAACAATATCCATTTGAATTTTCGGGTGGTATGCGTCAACGTATTGTTATCGCAATTGCATTGACTGCAGATCCAGACATTCTTATTTGTGATGAACCAACAACCGCTCTTGATGTTACGATTCAAGCCCAAATTCTTGATCTTATAAATAAATTAAAAGTTGAAAGACATTTAAGTTGCATTTTCATTACTCACGATCTTGGGGTTGTTGCACACATGGCTGATAGGGTTGCTGTTATGTATGCTGGTAAAATTGTTGAATATGGAACTGTAAACGAAATATTCTTCGAACCAAAACATCCATATACTTGGGCACTTTTGTCATCAATTCCTGATATTAATAGCAAAAGAAAACTTGAAACAATTCCTGGAACACCTCCAGATATGCTTTACCCTCCAAAAGGAGATGCCTTTGCTTTAAGAAGTAAATATGCTATGAAGATCGATGAAAAATATGAACCACCATTCTTTAAAGTTAGTGATACGCATTATGCTGCAACATGGCTTTTATATCCAGGTGCTCCAAAAGTTGAAATGCCCGAAATTGTTAAGGAACGTATTGCAAATTCAATTAAAGATTTAAAGAAAGAAGAAAAGGAGGCTAAATAACATGGCAAGAAAAAAACAACATAATGTCGCTGGTAATAACGATATACAAAATAACCTCCATTCTTCAAAAGATAGTGATCTTATCGAAGAGAATGTTCTTCATGCAGTAAAAGATGATGCCATGATTAAGCACAAAATTAAATCAATTTCGAAAGATGGTGAAAAAGTAGGTCTTTTTAAAGATGATGAAAACAGTGAACATCCAGTAACTAGTGAATCTGAATTATTAAAAGAGAAGAAAGAAACAGAAGAAGAAGCGCTTGAATCTATCAAAAGCAAATGTAAATATAAACAAGAATACGTTGATAACCATATTATTCTTTCTGTAAACCATCTTAAACAATATTTTAGCTTTGGTGTTGGTATCAATAAATTTAAATTGAAAGCTGTGCATGATGTTTCCTTCCAAGTTCATGAAGGAGAATGTTTTGGGATAGTTGGAGAATCTGGTTGTGGAAAAACTACCACTGGGCGTTCAATTATTGGGCTTTACGAAATAACTTCTGGTTCTGTTTATTATAAAGGATATAGAATCCGTGCAGGAAGTCGTTGGAACGAAAAAGAAATTAAATATACTAGAATTCGATTTAATGAGTCGAGAAAAGCATTAAAAAAACAATTAAATGAAGGAAAAATCACTCAAGAAGAATTTGATACAAAGCTTAAAGAAATTACTGAACATAAAGATTCAATTATAAAAGTTCAAAAAGCTAAAATTAAACAAATTAAACATGATAAAAAGCATGTTGATCCAAAACTAATGAGAGAAATTCAAATGATTTTCCAAGATCCTGTTGATTCTCTTGATCCTAGAATGACAGTTGAAACAATTATCAGTGAAGGCCTTCAAATTCAAGGTTTCCATAACAAAGAAGAAAATCAAAAAAAAGTTGTTGAAGCTTTAGAAAAAGTTGGTTTAATTGCTGATTATGCAAACCGTTACCCACATGAATTTTCGGGCGGACAAAGACAAAGAATTGGTATTGCTCGTGCACTTGTCATGAATCCAAAATTATTAATTTGTGATGAACCAATTTCTGCTCTTGATGTTTCGATTCGTGCACAAATCATTAACTTGCTTAATGATTTAAAAGAAGAAATGGGATTATCTTTAATCTTTATTGCTCACGATTTATCAGTTGTTAAATATTTCTGTGATAGGATAGCTGTTATGTATTTTGGTGAAGTTGTTGAACTTGCAAGTAGTGATGAGTTATTTAAACATCCTCTTCATCCATATACAAAATCACTTTTAAGCGCTATTCCAAAACCAAATCCTTTAACTGAGAAAACTCGTAAGAGAATTACATATAATCCAAGAGAAGTTCATGATTATAGTAAAGAAAAACCAACTTTACAAGAAATTCTTCCAGGACATTTTATCCTTGCAAATAGTGTAGAAATGGAAAAATATAAAGAAGAAATTAAAGAACTTGATATTGAAAGAAAGTTAAAAGAAGAAAAAGAAAGCAATAAATAAAATTAAAAAGGAAGGCTCTGACCTTCCTTTTTTGCTAAACGAAACATTATGTCTTTAGAATGAGATTTATTTTGACAGAATTTGTTAAAAATAGTATCATATTGTTAACAATAGAAATAAAATATGTTTATAGACGATTTAAAGAAAAATTTTGTTAAAGATGAACCAATATTTATCGAAGATATTTTGAGAATTTATAAAGAATATTCTAGAGCGACAATTTTTAGAAATATTTCAAAAGCAAAACAAAATGGAGAAATAAAACAATTTTGGAAAGGGGTTTATTATTTTCCTAGTGAGACAATTTTGAAAAAGTCTTCTGTTTTATTAAATTATTCAGTAATTGAAAGAAAATATTTAAAAGATTCAAAAAATAATATTTATGGAATCTTTTCAGGTTTAAAATTATTGAATGATTTTAATATGACAAGGCAGGTTCCAAATACTCTTGAAATAGTAACAAATAATGAATCTTCAAGAAAAAGAGAAATTAATATTGATGGAACAACATATATTTTAAGAAAATCAAGAACCGAAATTAATAATGATAATTATAAAGCTTATACAATATTGCAATTATTAAATGACTTAGATATTGATGAATTAATCAAGGATAATGAAAGAAAATCTTTAATAGAATATATTAATAATGCAAAAATAACAAAATCTGATTTGCTAAACATGTCAACATATTTTCCAAGTAGAGTTGGAAGAAAGTTAAGAGAAAGTGGGATATTAAATGAGATTAGATGAAAAAAGAGAAGACTTTAAAAGCTTAATAAATGAAACAAGAACATTTAATGGTTTTGAATATTTTATTATCGAAAAAGACTTTAATCGCATAATTTCACTTTTACTTACTAAAGAAATTAGTTACGAAGAAATTATTAAAGGATTAGATAAAATTATTAAAAGTAGACTTTGCAAATATAGTTAGTAAAGATCTTATGTTTAAAGTGCAAATTAAAATAAAATGGAGGTAACTGGGTATGAAATTAGGAATCGTCGGACAAGGTGCAGCTGCATTATTTTTGTCCTTAATCATTAAAAATAAAAATAAGAATATTGAAATAACTATTATAGATAAAAATGAAAAACCCTTTAAAAAGCTTTATGCTACTGGAAATGGAAGATGTAATCTTGGGAATTTAAAAGTAAATGAAAATTCATATAATTCAACGTTTGCTTCTAATTTAGTAAAAGAATATAATTCAAAAACATTAATTTCTTTTTTAAATAAAGTTGGTGTTTTAACAAGAAATATCGATGGTCTTGTTTATCCTTATTCATTAAGTGCCAAAGCCTTAATAGATTATTTAATAAATTATTTAAAAAACGAAAGTGTTGAATTTGTAAATAACGAACAAGTTCTTGATTATTATCTTAAAGATAATAGATATTTTTTAAAAACACAAAAATCAGAATTTTATTTTGACAAAGTAATAATTGCGTGTGGTGGGTGTTCTTCGCCAAACCTAGGAAGTGATGGTACATTTTTTGATGTAATTAAAAATCACGGATACAAAATAAGTGAATTAAAACCTGGATTAGTTCCAATTAAAATTAAAGAAAACATTAAAAATATAGAAAATGAAAGAGTAAAAGTATTAGCAAAATTGTATCTTGAAGATAAAGAAGTTTATCAAGAAAGTGGTGAAGTAATCTTTAAAAAAGATGCATTAAGCGGGATTGTGATGATGAATTTTTCATCCTTAATTGCTCGTTCTTCTTTAAAAAACTATTACATTAAATTAGATCTTTTTAAAGATTATACTAATGAAGAACTTTATAGAATTATTAAAAATGATAATAAAAATGATTTGCCATTGCTTTATGGTTATTTTTCCAAAAATCTTGCAAATTATATCTATAAAGAAGCGAATATATTTAATAAAAATAAAGTTCTAGGAGACTTTGAATTAAGACTTTTGGTTGCAACATTAAAAGATTTAACTTTTACATTTAAAGAGCTTTATCCTTTTATAAATTCGCAGGTTAGTATAGGGGGAGTCGATATAAAAGAAATAGACAAAAATAGTTTTGAATCCTTAAAAGAGAAAAATATCTACTTTTTAGGAGAAGTTTTAAATTTAGATGGACTTTGTGGCGGATATAATTTAATGCTTTGCTATAGTGAAGCGAGAAAATGTGCAGAAAATTTATTAAAAATTATTTAAATTCTTTTATGTCGTAATCAGATACATCTAATGTTTTTAAATTTATTGCCTTAAATTGATAAGTAATCTCTTTAGTTTTTTCGTCTATAAAAATAAGCAAAAAGGTTCCAAAATTGGTACTTCTTGGTCTTGTTAAACTTCCAGGATTAAATAAATAGGTGCCATCAATCCGTGTGACAAATGGAATATGAGTATGGCCAACTAAAAATATTTTTGCATTCTTGCTTTTAATATATTCTAAAGGATCGTTTATAAATAAATAAGAAGAGCCATGTTCTACATGAATTTTACCAATCGGGGTTTTTATATCTTGTTCAAGAGGGGCCTCTAATGAGTAGTCGCAATTTCCTTTTACATATAAAAAAGGAGTCATCATATAGTCTAAAATTTGATAATCTCCACAATGAATAAAAAGATCAAAGTCTTTATATAATTGATAGACTTTTTCTTTTATTAAAGTATCACCATGAGTATCACTAATTACAAGAATTTTCATAACACTTATATGATATTACTTTCATTAAATTTATATAGTTGTGAATTTTAAAAAATTATTTTAAGACAATTTCTCTTTTTGAAAACTATTCATTAAAAAGAAAAATAAGGTTAAAACTCGAAATTTTTTATTTTGAGAAATTGTCTAAAGTTTTATTTTTTTTAACTTTATAAAAGGTTGTATTTGTCATTAAAACAATTAAAACTAAAAAACACAATAAATAAATTGGAAGTATTTTAAAGTTAATTGCCTTTCCTAAAACTCCAAAAAGTGGTGGCATAAAAGTTGAACCAATATAGGCCGAAGACATTTCAATCCCAATAATTGCACCAGAATTTTCTTCACCAAAATTAATTGGAGTGGAGTGAATTATTGAAGGATAAATTGGACCACATCCAAAACCTATCGTAATAAAAGCAACAAGAGCAGAAATATAAGAATCTATTGGAAGTAGCAAAATAATTATTCCTAAAAGAATAATTGAAGAACCAATAATAATCATTTTTTGATCTTTTAATTTGTCAGTTACAAAACCGCTTAAAAATCTACTAAAAGTAATTCCAATAAAAAAGAGCGAAGCAAGAGAAGCGGCATTATCTTCACTTAAGCCTTTAACTTGAACAAAATAAGTACTAGCCCATTGACTTGTTGAAGCTTCAAGAGAACAATAGGCAAAAAAACCAATAAGAATAAAAATTACACCTTTTATTTTTAAAGCACTTCGAATGCCAATATTTGTTTTTTTATCATCGTTATCATTTCTTCCATTAAATGAATTATATTTCCAAACAGGAATAGTAATAAGTAAGAACACAAAGATCCCAAGTTGAATTAAACCCACTATTTGATAACCTTGATTCCAGGTTGAATTTTGCAAAGCTTTGCCCATTACAAAAGGGCTAATGATTGTACCAACTCCCCAAAAACAATGAAGCCAACTTAAATGTTTAGCTTTATAGTGCAAAGCAACATAATTATTTAAAGCTGCATCAATTGCTCCAGCTCCCAATCCATAGGGGATAGAAAAAAGAATAAGCATATAAAAATTTTTAGAAAGTGAAAAACCAACTAATGCAACAACTGTTAAAAATACACTAGCAATTACGACAGTTCTTGTACTAAATTTGGTGGTGAATTTATTTGAAAATACACTAGAAACAATAGTTCCAAAAGAAATAATCATTGTAATGATTCCAAGATATGAAATAGGAATATCTAAAGATTTATACATTGTTGGCCAAGCAGAACCAAGTAAAGAATCTGGGAGACCTAAACTTATAAATGTTATGTAAATAATAATTAATAGAAAAATATACATATTTTCAAAACCTATGAAAATATAGACTTTTATAGATATTTTTACAATATTATTTTAAATTTTGTAAAAAGGCTTTTTTAAAATTAACTGGAAAATAAATAAGTATTATTGTTTAATAAAAGGCCTTAAAATAGTAAAATACTTAGGTCATATATGGAGAAGAAATATGGAAAAATATATTAAAATTTTAGAACAAGAATTAAGTGAATTAAACTGTAAAGCAACAATTTATGAACATAAAAAAACTGGTGCTAGAATTTGTACTTTCAAAACTGACGATATCAATAAAGTATTTACAATTGCTTTTAAAACTCCTGCTAAAGATTCAACGGGAGTCACACATATTATTGAACACAGTGTTTTATGTGGAAGTAAAAAATATCCTTTAAAAGATCCTTTTGTTGAGCTTTTAAAAGGTAGTTTAAATACTTTTTTAAATGCTTTTACCTTTCCAGATAAAACAATGTATCCTTGTGCAAGTACAAATGATAAAGATTTTAAGAATTTAATGGATATATATTTAGATGCTGTTTTCTTTCCAAAAATGTATACCTGTAAAAATGTATTTTTACAAGAAGGCTGGCATTACGAGATCTTTAATAAAGATGATGATATTAAATATAATGGTGTAGTTTATAACGAAATGAAAGGTGCTTTTTCAAATAAAGACGAAGTTTTACAAGAAAGTATCCTTAATAATTTGTTTCCTAATTCAACTTATAAATTTATAAGTGGTGGAGATCCAAAATATATTGTAGATTTAACTTATGAAGATTTCATAAATTTCCATAAAAAATATTATTCACCATCAAATTCATATATTTTCTTGTATGGAAATATGGATTTTGAAGAAAGATTAGATTATTTAGATAGAGAATATCTTTCTAAATTTGAAAAAATTGATGTTAATCCAATAATTGAGGATGGTTTTGATGATGTAAAACATGTTGAAAAAACCATTTATTATCCAATTTCAAAAGATCAAACAAAAGAAAATGAAGCCAATTTTGCTTACTCTTTAGTTTTAAAAAGTGCCCTTGATTTAAAAGAAGATATGGCTTTTGATATTTTAAGCAAGATATTAATTGACTCGCCAAGTGCTATTTTAAAAGAAAACCTTTTAAAAGCTGGTATCGGAAATGACATTGTTGGCGGAAACGAAGGTGGAATTAAAAATAATTATTTTCTAGTTGTGTCTAAAAATGCAAAAATAGAACAAAAAGAAGAATTTATTAAAGTTTGCAATGACACTTTTAAATATTTAGCAAATGGGGGACTAGATCATGAAAGCATTAAGGCCTATTTAAATAATATTGAATTTAAGATTAGAGAAAATACATTTTCAAGGTTTCCATTAGGTCTTTTAATTATTATGAAATCAATGGATACATGGCTTTATGATGACTCAAAACCATTTTTAAAATTAGATTTATTAAAATATGTTACTGAACTAAGAGAAGTTGTTGATGAAGGTTATTTTGAAGACTTAATTAAAAAATATTTACTTACAAACGACCACACTCTTTTAATTACTCAACTTCCATCAAAAACTTTAGAAGGGGAAGAAGAAAAAGCACTTAACGAAAAATTGGCTAAATTCAAAAAATCATTAACTGATGAAGAAATTGATGAACTTATTAAAATGAATGAATCTTTAAGAGAATATCAATCTACTCCTGATTCAAGCGAGGTAATTAAATCTCTTCCACATTTAAAGTTAGAAGATTTAAATCAAAAAGTTGAAAACTATAAGTGTGATTTAATTAAAGGCGACTATGATTTTTATTATAGTAACTATTTTACAAATAATATTGTTTATGGAGAATTTTTGTTCGATGCAACAAATGTTTCATATAAAAAAGTAAAAGAGTTACGATTATTGGTCGAATGTTTATCGAAGCTTCCTACTAGTAAACATACAAATAAAGAAATAGATAAGATAATTGGAAATAGTCTTGGAGAATTTAATGCTACAATTGATTTATATCCTTCTAGGAAAGATTTAAGTTATAAATTACTTGTCGGATTTGATTTTTCTTGTCTTTTAGAAAAACTAACTTGTGCTAAAGATTTAGCAATCGAATTTATTTATGATTTAGTTTTTGATGAAAAGAAGATTCTTGAAGTTATAGGGAGTGAAAAATCTAGACTTGATGGAGCAATTGATTATGGTTCGGTTTTGGCTTTATATCGTGCAAGAAGAAATTTTTCAAAGCGTGATTTTGTAAATGATGAAATTAGTGGAGTAGGTTATATTAAATTTATTAATGATTTATTAAATAATTTTGAAACTAAAAAAGAGCAACTCATAAAAGATTTAAAAACATTATTTAAAGAAATTTTTGTAAAAGAAAAATTCCTAAGTTTTGGAACTTTAGAGAACAAAAACAACGAAGAATTTAAAAAAGTTTGTGACATATTTTTTCAAAAATTACCTAAGGAAACCCCTTCTTTTTTCAAAAACGAAGATTTTGTAGCTTCAAAAAATATCAAAGAAGGTTTAATGTGTCAAGCTAGTGTAAACTTCGTTGCAAGAGCTGCACTTTTAGATATTAACGATTTTAAATTTTCTGGAAAAATGGATGTTTTATCTAATGCTCTAGGAATAGATTATATGTGGCAAAATATTCGTGTGAAAGGTGGAGCATATGGAGCATCATTTTCACTAAATTCTTTTAATGGGCTTTCAATTTCTTCTTATAGAGATCCAAATATTTTAAAGACAGACGAAGCTTATAAAAGTATTCCAGAATTCATTAGAAACATGAATTATAGTGATGATGAGATGCTTAAATTAAAAATCGGGGCATTAAGTAATATGATTTTTGTATTACATTCAAAGAAAAAAGGTAGATTAGCCTTTGGAAGAGTTATGGGTAAACTTACATATGACGATGTTTTAAAAATTGAAAATGAGTTATTATCTACATCAAATAGTGATTTAGTTAGTTATGCTCCACTTGTTGAAGAATTAATTAACAAATCAAATTTATGTGTAATTGGTAACGAAAAACAAATTGAAAAAAATAAATCGTTATTTGATATAACAGAAAAATTAAGTTAAAATCTTAAAAAAGGTGGATATATATGGAAATTAAACCAATTTGTAGTCTTGATGAATTTGACAAATTAGACATGAGAGTAGGGACTATCACAAAATGTGAAAAGCATCCAAACGCTGATCGTTTACTTATTTTCCAAGTTGATTTTGGGGAATTCCAAAGACAAATTATTTCAAGCATTGCAATGTATTACAAACCAGAAGATGTTGTTGGAAAACAAGTTATTGCAATCGTTAATTTAGAGCCTCATAAATTTAGAGGTATTGAAAGTGATGGAATGCTTCTTTGTGCACAAAATAAAGAAGATACAATGCTTTCTTTAGTTAGCGTTCTTGAAAAAATTGATAATGGATTATTTGTAGACTAAAATTATTTTACAAAATTTTGAAGTTTCGCCGTTATCTAAATTTCTTGCTTTTAGTTTGGCTTTATAATAAGATAATTAAGCGCATGGCGAAATTGGAGAAGCGGTTAACTCACTTGGCTGTGAACCAAGCATTCACGGGTTCGATCCCCGTATTTCGCCCCAGATTTTAAAAATTAGACACTAATTTCTTGAATTAGTGTTTTTTTGTTGCAATTTTGAAGTTTTGGTTGGCGGGTTTGAATGGAATTCGATGCGACATGTGGTTATTATAAAACAAAATTTCTACTTATAAGTGTATATTTTATAAAAAACACATATATAACCACCTATTTTCCAAAATAAAAATCTTTAAAACAATTTAAAGGATAAGGTTATTCAAATGTTTTAAAGACTTTAATTTAAAAAGTTTATTTATCTAATTCAGTTTCCCAAAGGCTATGTAAATTACAATAGGTATAAACCGAAAGAGCTTTTTCATCGTCTTGTAATGTAAAATCAGCTATTGGTTTTTGATAAGGTTTTAAGTTTCTTCTATAAACCGCTTTATCAGTTTGAAGAATAATCCATTCGATTGAATGTTCTTCAACCATAGGGTGAATTACCGAGCCTACTTCAACATGAACTTTATTTTCATCAATTTTAACGACAGGAAGGTGTTTTTCAACAGCTCCATCATTTTTATTTGGAATTAAACGATACATCTCTTTTGCGCAACAAATAGTAGCAACTGTTGGATCAGTTAACATTTCAATTACCTTGCCACAAAGTTCGCACTTATAAAACTTTAATTGTGTATACATAATTTCTCTCCTTTTATATATTTTATAAACAATCTCACAAAAAAGAAAATAAAATGCTATTGAATTATTGTATAATTTTTACATGTTAGAATTTAAAGATTTAGAAAATGAAGTTAAGTTTTATGCAAAAAAAGAGCAGAGATTTTTTAATCCAAATTTTAGTGGAACTAGCGATATTCCTATTGGAGTTTCGATTCCAACTTTAAAAGAACTAGCTAAAAAATACAAAAATCTCAACTTAGAAGAATTTAAAATTGATGGATATTTTGAATATAGATTTTTGTATTTTTTAATTGCTTTTTTAAATTTTAGAACCTTTGAAGAAACTATAAGTTTTATAAAAGATAATTCAAGCGAATATATCGGTTGGGGATTAACCGATTCAACATATCAATTTATTCCTATTAAAAAGGATTTTAATGAAACTTTTAAAATTATTAAAAAATTAAGCGTTGATGAAAACCAATATATAAGACGATTAGCTTACTTATTATGTTTTAAATATAAGAAAGATAAAGCAAATTTAAATAAGATTTTTTCTCTATTTAAAAATGATGGAGCATATTACGTGCAAATGGTAGAAAGCTGGCTATTATGTGAGTTATATATTTATCATTTTAACGAGACTTTCATCTTTTTAGAAACGGCTAAACTTGATAAAATAATTATTAATAAAGCTATATCAAAAATACACGATTCTTACCGCATAAGTAAGGAAAATAAAGAGAAAGTAAAAGAAATTAGAAGATAGATTAGAAAGGAGAAATCTATGACAAACAAAGAGAGGATGTTAAACGGCAAATTATATCTTGCAAGTGATCCAGAACTTTTAGCCGCTTTTAGACAAAATCGCAGCATGCTTGAAGAATTTAATCAAACAAGTTTTAGAGATGGAAAAAGAAGAGGTTATATTTTAAGAGCGATGTTTAAAAAAAGTGGAAAATATTTACATATTGAACCACCTTTTTATTGCGATTATGGTGTAAATATTTCAGTTGGTGATGGATTTTATGCAAATGTTGGTTGTGTTATTCTAGACGTTTGTGAAGTCAATATTGGAAGTAATGTTTTTCTAGGCCCAAGAGTTATTTTAACAACCGCTTCAAACCCAATTGATTGTGAAGTTAGAAATACACAACTTGAATATGGACTTCCAATAAATATTGGAAATGATGTTTTTATTGGCGCAGGAACCATTGTAAATCCTGGTGTCACAATTCATGATGATGTTATTGTTGGAAGTGGAGCTGTTGTTACTCATGATTTAGAAAGTCATGCAGTCTATGCTGGAAATCCTGCAAAGAAAATTAGAGATATAAGTGATGAAGAAAGGGCTTATTGGAAAGAAGAAGCTGACGCTTATAGAAAGGAAATGGAGAAATAGTATGTTTTTAAAAAGAGAAGTTACAAAAGACACTTATTATGTAGGAGCAAGCGATAGACGTTTAGAGTTATTTGAAAATGTTTATCCTTTAACCAATGGTGCCTCTTATAATTCCTATGTTATTTTAGATAAGAAAACGTGTGTTTTAGATACTGTTGATGAAAGTGTATCTGAAATTTATTTTAAAAAAGTAAAAGAAGTATTAGGGGATCGTTCACTTGATTATTTAATTATTAATCACATGGAACCAGATCATTCAGCAACCATCGAAAGACTTCTTTTACTTCATCCAGAAACAACTGTTATTTGTAATTCGAAAATTGAAGCAATGCTTAAAAATTATTTTGAAGATTTACCAAATAACAAGATTCAAATTGTAAAAGAACTTGAAATTTTAAATCTTGGTGAGCATCAACTTACTTTTGTTTTTGCTCCAATGGTTCATTGGCCAGAAGTCATGATGACTTATGATATAACTACAAAAACTCTTTTTAGTGCTGATGCATTCGGGACTTTTGGTGCTTTATCTGGAAATTTATTTGCTGATGAAGTTAATTTTGGTGAAGAAGAATTAAGTGAAGCTAGAAGATATTATTGTAATATTGTTGGAAAATATGGAACTCAAGTTCAAGCTGCTCTAAAAAAAGCTGCCACAGTTAAAATTGAAACTATTTGTCCACTTCATGGACCAATTTGGCGACAAGATTTATCTTTTATTTTAAATAAATATCAATATTGGAGTACTTATGAACCAGAAGAAAAAGGCGTATTGGTAGTTTATTCTTCAGTTTATGGCCATACTGCTCTTGCAGCTTCAATTGTTTGTGATGAACTTGCAAATTGTGGAGTTAAAGGCGTCCATTGTTATGATGTAAGCAAAACTGATAAATCCTATCTTGTTGCAGAAGCCTTTAAATATTCGCACTTATTTATTTTATCTACTACATATAATGCTGGAATTTTCACTCCAATGGAAGAATTCGTAAATGATTTAAAATATCATAATTTACAAAATAGAAAAGTAGCAATTATTGAAAATGGAAGTTGGGCCCCAACTGCCAAAGGTTTATTAATAAAGATTTTTAACGAAATGAACAACATAGAAATTATTAATGAATCTTTAACAATTAAATCTTCATTAAAAGAAAATCAAATGGAAGATTTAAAATTGATGGTCAAGGAATTTGTTAAGGATTTGCCTCATCAAAAACTCGATACAAACCCACTTTTTAAAATCAATTATGGCTTATTTGTTTTAACTACTAAAGATGATGCCAAATTTAATGGCTGCATTATTAATACTGTAAATCAAGTCTCACTTGATAGAATTATGATATCTATTAATAAAGGAAATTATTCTTGTGAATTACTTAGAAAAACTAAAAAAGCCAACATTTCAATTTTAACAAGGCATTGTCCATTTGAAATTTTTAAACGTTTTGGTTTTGAAAGTGGTAAAATTGTAAATAAATTTGAATGCTTTAATGATTTTGAACTTTCAAGCAATAATCTTCCTTATTTAACAAAGTTTACCAATGCCTTTATTTCGTTAGAAGTTGAAGATATTGTTGATTTAAATAGTCATTATGGATTCATTTGCAAAGTTAGTGAAAGTAAACAATTAAGCAATGAAGAAAGTGTAACTTACACTCAATATCTTGATTTTATTAAACCAAAACCAGTTATTGAAAAAGACGTTGTTGGTTATCGTTGTAAGATTTGTGGATATGTTTATGAAGGCAAAGACATTCCAAAAGATTTTATTTGCCCAATTTGCAAACATGGAATTGAGGATTTTGAAAAGGTAGGATTTTAATTTATGGACAGCAATACCAAATTAGATTTTAATAGCTATCAAAAAGCTGCTTATGATTTAGTGTCGGAAGATGGACGAAAAGATTTAGTATTAAACGGTGTTTTAGGTCTCGCTGGAGAATGCGGAGAATGTTGCGACATCGTCAAGAAAAATCGTTTTCAAGGTCACGAATTAAATAAAGAAAAACTTTTAGACGAGCTAGGAGATGTACTTTGGTATATTGCTGAAACCTGTACAGGATTAGGAGTCTCTTTAGAAGATTGTGCAAAATATAATCTAGATAAACTTCATGCTCGATATCCTCATGGTTTCTCAAAAAATGATTCAATAAATCGAAAGGATAATAAATAGCATGGAACACGATATAATTTATGATGCAGTTATTATTGGTGGTGGCGTAATTGGTTGTTCTATTGCAAGGTATCTTTCAAAATTTAAAGGTACCTTCATAGTTTTAGAAAAACATAGCGATGTTGGTGATGAAACAAGCTCAGCAAATAGTGCAATTGTTCATAGCGGATACGATCCAAAACCTGGAACATTAAAAGCAAAATTTAATGTTCTTGGAAATAAGATGATGGGTGATCTTTGTAAGGAACTTGATGTTGATTTTAGAAGAATTGGTTCAATAACGCTTGCTTTAAATGAAGATGACTTAGAGACTTTAAAAATGCTTCTTGAAAGGGCAAAAGAAAATGGCGTTCGTGCCGAACTTTTATCAAAAGAAGAAGTTATTGCTTTAGAGCCAAATGTTAATAAAGGTATTTTGGGTGGACTTTTTTGTCCAGATGCCGGAATAATTTCTCCTTTTAACTTAACAGTTTCTTTAATGGAAAACGCCATGGATAATGGTGCACATTTAAGTTTAAATACAGAAGTTAAAGAAATAAAAAAGATAGAAAACAACCTCTATCTTGTAAAAGATCAAAATGGAAATGAATATAAAACTAAATTTGTTATAAATGCAGCAGGGGTCAATAGCGAATTAGTTACGAAACTTGTTGAAGAGCCAACTTTTCATATAGTTCCTACTAAGGGCGAATATATTTTGCTTGACCACTTCAAAGCTAGTTTTATTAGACACACTTTATTTATGTGTCCTTCTAAAGTTGGGAAAGGCGTTTTAGTTTCACCTACCACATCTTACAATTATCTTGTAGGTCCAAGTGCTACAATCGGTGCAATTGATGATAAATCTTGCGATAGCGAAACTTATGATTTTTTAAGAGAAAAAGCAAAATCATTAGTGAGTGAAGTTCCATATAGTGAAACAATTAAAGGTTTTGCGGGAATTAGAGCAAATAATACTCTTGATGATTTTATTATTGAAGAAAGCAAGGCTAATCCTGGATTTTTCTTAGTGGCTGGGATTATGTCTCCAGGCCTTGCATCTTCTCCAGCAATTGGAGAATATGTTGCAAATTATGTTGCTGAAAAACTTAAATTAAAAGAAAACACAAGATTTAATCCACGTATTAAACCTCATAAAAACTTAAAAGAAATGAATCTAAATTCTTATAATGCATTGATTCAAGAAGACCCAAGATTTGGAAGATTCATTTGTCGTTGCGAAAAAGTAAGTGAAGGAGAAATAATTGATGCAATCAATAGAAATTGTGGTGCAACAACTGTTAAAGGTGTAAGAAAAAGAACTAGAGCCGGATTTGGAAAATGCCAAGGGGCATTTTGTCAAAAGGATGTGGTACACATCCTTGCTAGGGAACTTAAAAAAGATATTAAAGAAATCTGTTATGGTGATAAAGGCACGGAAATTTGTATAGGTAATAGCAAGGAGGTCAAAAAATAATGAAAAAAATTGAGCTTGCTATAATAGGTGGAGGTTCAGCTGGTCTTGCCGCAGCTATTTCTGCTTATGATGAGGGAATTAAAGATATAATTGTTTTTGAAAAAGAAGAAAAATTAGGTGGGATTTTAAATCAATGTATTCATAATGGTTTTGGTTTACATACTTTTAAAGAAGAATTAACTGGACCAGAATATGCTTATCGATTTATAAAAGAATTTAACAAAAGAAATATTAAAGCAAAAGTTGAAACTCTTGTTTTATCTATCACAAAAAGTCATGTTATTACTTATGCAAATGGTGAAGATGGTGTAAGTCAAGTTGAAGCAAAAGCTGTTATTTTTGCTGCTGGTTGTAATGAAAGAACTAGAGGTCAAATTTTAATTCCTGGTGATCGACCAAAAGGAGTTTTTACCGCTGGACTTGCTCAAAAATATTTAAATATAGATGGCTATCTTGTTGGAAAAAATGTTTATATTTTAGGAAGCGGAGACATCGGATTAATTATGGCTCGTCGTATGAGTTTAGAAGGAGCACATGTAATCGGCGTTAGCGAATTAATGCCTTATAGTAATGGACTCAATCGTAATATTGTCCAATGTTTAAATGATTTTAATATTCCTTTAAAGCTTCATAACACAGTTACCAAAATTATTGGAAAAGAAAAACTTGAAGCCATTGAAATCTGTGATGTTGATGACAATCTTAAACCAATAAAAGGAAAAGAAGAAATTATTAAATGTGATTGTCTTTTATTATCGGTTGGACTTTACCCTTTTAATACTTTACTTATGCAAGCCGGAGCGGAAGTTAATCCTAAAACCAAAGGAGCAAAAGTAGATCAAAATCTTGAAACTTCTCTTCCTGGAACTTTTTCTTGCGGTAATGTTTTACATGTGCATGATTTAGTTGATTTTGTAAGTGAAGAAGGCACAAGAGCTGGCAAAAATGCCGCTTTATATATTAAGAATCCAAATCGTGAAATCTTAAAAAAGATTAATGTCATTCCTTTAAATAATTTAGGTTATGTTTTACCAAATGAAATCAAAGTTGATAAAGATTTGAAGGAAGTTACTTTTGCTTTTAGAGTTAAAAAACCTATTAAAAAAGGAACAATTTTAATTAAAGATGGCGATAAAGTTTTAAAAAGAGTTGTTAAACCAATTTTAATTCCTTCTGAAATGGAAAAAGTGGTTTTAAAAGATGTTGATTTTAATTCTGTTAACGAAATAAGCGTATCCGTGGAGGAAAATTAATTATGAAAGAATTTATATGTATTATTTGTCCTAACGGATGTAGAGTAACTGTTGATGATGAAGGAAATATTAGTGGAAATAAATGTCCTCGAGGGGAAGCTTATGTTCGTCAAGAATCAACCCATCCTCAAAGAACGCTTACTTCAACTTGTAAGGTTGTTGGAAGTGAATTGTATCGAGTTGTTCCATGTAAAACTAATGGTCCAATTCCAAAAGAAATGATTTTTGATGTCATGAATGAAATAAATAAAGCAGAAGTTGAATTCCCAGTTTTAATGAATGAGATTTTAATTAAAAACGTCTTAAATACTGGAGTTGATGTTGTTGCTACAAAAGAACTTAAATAAATTATGGAGCAAAAATTCGTTTTAAATGATTATCTTAGAAAATATGGAAATACTTCTTTTGAAGATCTTCCATTAAATGAGACGGATATTTTAGTATTCGCTGCTCTTTCTTATGCCGATTTTATGGCGGCTCGTCAAGTTCTTGAAAAATATGATATTTGGAATGATGAAATTCCTTTAATGGCTTTTAATTCTCATGAAGTTGCAAAGAAATTATCAATGCGTTATCTTTCTGGGCCAGTAATTTATTATCATTTTTTTAATGATGTTTTGGCCTCGAAAAGATTTTCATCTTTAAAAATAACTAGAATTAGAAATGTATTTAGTAAATCAAAAAATACGCAATTTTTTGCGATGGTTTACGTTATTTGTGATTTTAAATTTATTATTTATCGTGGAACAGACAACACGATTGCTGGTTGGAAAGAAGATATTTTAACTGCAATTAGTGATGAAATTCCTTCTCAAAAATTAGCTGCTGAATATGCAAATGAAATCTTAAAAGAAGATAGTATCAATAGATATTATATTTTAGGACATTCAAAAGGCGGAAACCTTGCATATTACGCTTTCTTTAACTTAGAAGATGAATTTAAAAGCCGAATTATTCGTTGTTATAATTTAGATGGGAATGGTTTTAAAAATGATAAATTTCCATATAAAAAATATAGCCATCTTTTAAAAAAGGTTGTTCCAAACGACGATGTCGTTGGAACATTATTTGATACATACGAAAAAAATATAATCGTAAGAAGCACATCATTTTCTATTTTCGCTCATGATGTTTTAACTTGGATGCTAAATCCAAATGATTTTACAAAATATTTAAGAGTTAAAAATTTAACTCGAGCTTCGCAAGCTTTAAAAACTATTTTTAATAATTGGGTATCTAAACTTAATGAGACTCAACTTTATGATTTTATCGATTTTATATTTATGTTGGTAGATTTAGAAAAAACAAAAACTATCAATGATTTATATAAGAATTTAGTCAAAAATCATTATAAATATCTTCAAACAATTGAAAATCTTCCTCTTGAAAAGAAGAAAGAACTACGGAAATTATCTAAAGATTTCTTACTTGATTATTTAAATGTTTATGTAAGATTATCTCCAATTTCACAAAGAATAAGTTTGTTTATTAAAAACGAAAAACTATTAAGGGAGAAGGAAAAATGAAAAAAATAGAAAAATATGTTCTTTCAATTGATCAAGGTACAACTTCAACTAGAGCAATGCTTTTTAAGCATAGCGGAGAGATTGCTTATAAGTCTCAACAAGAAGTGCAATGTCTTTTCCCAAAAGATGGATGGGTTGAACAAAACGCAATTGATGTTTGGCTTTCGGTAGTTGGAGTTATTAATGATTGTCTTGCAAAAACCAATTTAACCTATGAAAATATTGATTGCCTTGGTCTTACAAATCAAAGAGAAACCACGATTGTATGGGATAAAAAAACGGGTATGCCTGTTTATAATGCAATTGTATGGCAATCTCGTCAATCTCTAGAAATTTGTAATAAATGGGCAAAATATAAAGATTTAATTCATGAAAAAACCGGCTTAATTTTGAATCCATATTTTAGTGCAAGTAAAATTAGATTTATTTTAGATCACATTAAAGATGGTCAACAAAGAGCGGATAATGGCGAACTTCTTTGTGGGACTATCGATACTTGGATTCTTTATAAATTGTCTGAAGGGAAAATTTTTAAAACTGATATTACAAATGCTTCAAGAACGATGTGTTTTAATATAAATACACTTAAATGGGATGATGAATTATTAAAATTATTTAATATTCAAAAAAATATGTTAGCGGAAGTTGTTCCTTCTAGTCACTATTTTGGAGATGCTACTTTTTTATCAAAAAATTTAAAAATCTGTGGAGTTGCAGGGGATCAACAAGCAGCTTTATTTGGTCAAAATTGTTTTGAAGTCGGTGAATCAAAAAATACCTATGGAACAGGTTGTTTTATGTTAATGAATATTGGAGATAAACCTATTTTTAGTAAAAATGGTCTATTAACAACTGTTGCTTGGGAAATTGGGGACAAAGTAACTTACGCCTTAGAAGGCTCTGTATTTATTGGAGGAGCCTGCGTTCAATGGTTAAGAGATGAAATGAGAATGTTTAAAAAAGCAAGTGATAGCGAAGAATATGCAACAGCCGTTGATGATGAACTTGGAGTTTATGTTGTACCAGCTTTTGTTGGGCTTGGCGCTCCTTATTGGGATGATGAATGTCGTGGGGCGGTTTTTGGTTTGACTCGTGCTACTAAAAAAGAGCATTTTATTAGAGCAACACTTAATTCAATTGCTTTACAATCAAAAGATTTAGTTAAAGCAATGGAAAAAGAATGTGGCAGAAAACTTAAAATTTTAAAAGTTGATGGTGGAGCAACCGCTAATAATTATTTGATGCAATATCAATCAAATATTTTAAATTGCAAAGTTATGCTTCCACATTGTTTAGAGACTACAGCTTTAGGGGCGGCGTATCTTGCTGGATTAAATAATATGTTTTGGAAGTCAATTGATGATATTAAAAAGATTCATCGTTATAAAAAAGAATTTAGTCCAAGTATGAACTCAAAAGATATAGAACTGATAGATAAAAAATGGGCGAAAGCTATCGAGGCTACAAGGGTTTTTAAATAATGGTGGAATTTATTAATAAATTAGATAATTGTATTGTAATTGGGCCTAGTGATTTAGAGTCTTATTTCTTAACAAAGAAAAACGACAGATTTGTTTCTTTTGACTATAAGACAAAAGAAACTGTTTTAAATGAACTTTTTGGAACATTTAACAAAAAGACAATCCGTGAATTAATGAAACATAATAATCTAAGTTACGATATCGCAAAAAAATATCTTAAATTTTTAACGGAAGGGTTTAGTGATAACAAAAACTTTAAATGGCTTTATGATGAACAATTAATTTTGGTCGATGAATTATATTTAAATTTATACAAAAATAAAGAAATTGTATTTGTTGGTTATCAAAAAAATGATCCTGAAATTTGTACGATTATTAATAAAATAGGCGGAAACGTATATAGAGTTTTGAAAATCGACGAGTTAGATTTGCCTTTAAAAAAACATGATCTTTTAAATTTTTTATATGTTGATGATGAAGTAAGATATGCCTTAAACGACATTTCAAAAAAGATTAAAGAAAATAACAAGAAACCTAGTGATTTTTCAATTTATTGTAATCTTGATAAATACGAATTTTACCTAAGAATATATGCAAATTTTTACGGTTTACCAATAAATTTTAATATTAAAAAAAGTTTAATTGACACAAATGCAGGTCGATATGTTTTAAATCATATTGATGAAAAATTTGAAGATGTTTATAACGCATATAAAAGTCAAAATGAAGGCGATGATAATATAGAAATAGCGAAGTACCTATATGATTTTTTCAATTTATCTACTTCAAAAAACTATAGTTCAGACTTTAAATCTATAATGGCTGATTATAAATTAAAAGTTGAAAAATATATTGATGGAATTAATATTATTTCTAGACCAACTTTTACCCTAGATAGTGAAATTTATATTCTGGGTGCACTGGATGATTTTATACCACGTAACGCATCTAATAATGACATTATTGATGATGAAGTTAAATTAAAAAATGGTTTAACTCCTAGCAATATAAAAAATGCTTTAAATATTCAAATTGAAAAAGCTTTTGTTTCATTAAACAATGTATCTTTCATTTCGTTTGCTAATGAAAATGGGAAAAACAACCCATCTTACTTATTAAAAGATGCTTTAGGATTCAATGTAGTCGAACCAAATATTCAAAAATTTACTTATTCAAAAGATTTAAGTTACATTTATTATTTGAACCATTTATATAGATATGATTTTTTTAACGACATAAATCCAGAATTAAGAATAAGCGATGGAATCTTTGAAAAACAAGAACTCTATGATAATTCGTATACTAAAATTAATCGAGTTCAAGGTAGTGATTTTACTCTTTCGGCATCATCGCTAAATACTTATGCATCATGTGCTTTTTCCTTTTATCTTGATAAGATTCTAGGAATTGGTAGTTTTGAATCGACTTTTAGTATAAATATTGGGAACTATTATCATAAAATATTTGAAAAAATTTATGATAAAGATTTTGAATTTTCAAAAATTTCTACATTAGCAAAATCTGATCCAAAATTTAATTTTACAAAAAGAGAATTAGTCTTGCTTGAAAAATTAGACAAAATTATTGAAAAAGAATGTGAATATATTAGAGAGCAAAATAAAAATTATCCTTTTACACATACCTTTAGCGAGTACACAGAAAAATTTAAAATCAATAACATTCCACTTGAAGGGAGAATGGACCGCATAAATATTTATAAAAACGATATCGTAGTTGTTGATTATAAAACAGGGAATCCAAAAAATGACATTGATAAATTTTATGAATATGGGATCGATATACAGCTTCCATTTTATTTAATGATGATAAAGAACTCATCAGACTTTAAAAAATACAACATTATGGGGGCATTAATACAACCAATTGATGTAAAAAGTGAATACAATTTTTTAGATTCAACAAAAAATAAAGATGACAGGTTTAAACTTCAAGGTTTAGTTTTTCAAACTGATAAGACAGATGATGAAAATCTTAATTGGTTGAAACAATGTTATGTTGGAAAAAAGAAAGACTTTGTTAAGTGTCTTGAAGGTGAACAATCTCTTAAAGATATTATTGATAAAACTCAAGACTACGTTAAGTCATTTTATGTTTCAATTTTAGATAATGATTTTAAAATAAATCCAATTTTTAAGAAAAACAAAATTGATAGTTGTGAATATTGCCATTTTAAAGATGTTTGTTTCAAAACCAAAAAAGATTATAGAGTTCCAGAAGTTAGTGATGTAAACGATGTTGGGGGAGAAGAAAATGTCTAAAAGCGGATTAACGAAAAGCCAAAATCTAGCAGTTATTTCTGAAGGCAATGTCATCGTCTCGGCGGGAGCTGGAAGCGGAAAAACAAGAGTTTTAACTGAAAGAGTTATGCGAAAAATTAGTGAAGGAGTAAAAATCGACGAATTTTTAATTCTTACTTTTACAAATGCTGCCGCAAAACAAATGAGAGACAAAATAAAAAGTGCGTTAAAGAAAGCAAATAACTTTGAAGAAATGAACAAAGTTGACGCATCACACATTGAAACATTTGATGCTTATGCACTTTTTATAGTAAAAAAATATGGATTTAAGTTAAGTCTTCCAACTTCAATAAATAATGTCCCAGAAGACGTCATTAAAGTTAAAGTTAAAAATGAAGTTGTAGATATTTTTAATGAATATTATGAAAGTGGTGATATAAGTTTCAAAAACTTTGTTCAAAGATATTGTACAAATAATGATGATAAATTAGTGGACTTTGTAATAGGTTTTTATAATTTTGCATTAGAACAACTTAATTTTGATGACTTTATTAATAATTATGAAAAAAACTTATTTTCTAAATCTAAATTAGATAAAGATTTTGATGTTTTTTATAACTTAATAAGTAAAAAAGTTGATGAAATAAAAGGTAAAATTGATTTAATCAATGATAATGATTTAAGAGCAAAATTAAAGGATTATTTTTGTGATCTATACGCATATACTAACCAAAAGGAATTTTTTGATGCATTGCAGACTTTTTCTAAAGATGTAACTTGTGGATCAAAGAGAATTCCAAATAAAAAGAAATACTTAAATAATGATAAAGAGTTGCAAGAAGAAATTAAAGATTTAAGAAATCAAATAAATGATATTAGTTTCAACATAGACTTTTATTTTAATAATGATGAAAATGATATAACAAATTTCTTTCCAATTGTTATTGAAATTTCAAAAAAGGTCAGGGAACGTATATTAAATTTTGAAAAAAGCAAAGGATATTTTACATTTAATGATATCGCTCATTTTGCATATGAAATAGTTAGTAAAAATGAAGATGTGCGAGAAGAAATAAGAAATAAAACAAAATTAATCTTTGTTGATGAATACCAAGATAATTCAGATTTACAAAACGAATTTTTGTCTTTAATTGAAAACAATAATCTATTTTGTGTTGGCGATGTAAAACAATCAATCTATTTATTTAGAGGCGCAAATCCAAAGAATTTTATGGATCGATACGAAAAATATAAGAAAAATGAAGGTGGAACCGCCATTGATTTGAATGATAATTTTAGAAGTCGAAAAGAAATGATCAAATCGATTAATGAGATTTTTGCTAAATTAATGACGTTAAATTTTGGTGGAGCAGACTATGCAGCTTCACATATAATTAACGCTAGAAATCCTGCATATGAAAATGAAGGAAAAATTGATGGAGAACATGGTATATTTTTAATTAAAGGAAGTGGAGATCCAAAAAATCCAATTACTTCAAGTGACTTAATAATTGAAGACATTAAAAAGCGAATTCAAAATAAGCAGCAAATTTATGATCGTGATCAAAAACTTGTTCGTGACGTTACCTATAAAGATTTTGCGATTTTGTCACCAGTCGATGTTGGTTCAATGGAACAGCTAGAAAAAGATTTAAGCCAAGCAAACATTCCTGTCGTTGCACTTTACAACGAAAAATTATTAGAAAACCCCGCCATAATAGTTGTTATTTCGATTTTAAATTGTTCAAGAATAATTGCTCAAGGCATTTCAAAGGATAGTATTGGAGATTTTAAACATTATTATGTTTCTGTTGTTAGAAGTTTTTTATATCGATATAAAGATGATAAAATCTATCAACTTTTAGCCGAAAGTAATGATTATACTAATGATGAAGTTTTTCTAAAACTAAAATCTTTTGGCTATAAACATAAATCTTCTGGTTTAAAAGAAACATATAACGATTTATTAACAGAATTTTCAATTGTTGATAAATTAAAATACCTTCAAAATCCACTTTCTTATATCTATAAATTAGAAGTTCTCGATGAAAAAATTAAGGTAATGGATGAATTGAACTTAAATGTTGATGACTTCATTTCATATTTGGAAGATTTAAATAAGAACGACATTGAAATGGAAGCCAAACATTCAACCTACTCAGATAATGCAGTAACGCTTACAACTATTCATAAATCTAAAGGATTAGAATATAAAATTGTGTATTTGGTAAACTTAAATGACCAAAAAAAGAAGAAAGATACCTATTTTTTCAATAACAATTATTGTGCAACTCTCCCTTCTTATTCGTTTAATTTAGGATCAAAAGTCAGTATAAATTCAATCCAACAATATCTAAGTAAAATTGAATTAGAATCAAGATTTTTCGAAGAAAAATTGCGTTTACTTTATGTTGCTTTGACTCGAGCCGAGGACACATTTATCATTGTTGATGATAAAAACATCCTGACCGATGGAAAATCAGTAAACAAAGAAGAAATAAATGGTGTTGGAAAATTTTTAAAAACAGAAATATGTCAAACGAAATTTAATGAAAGCAAATATTCTTCAATGCAATTAAAGTCTGATGAAGATTTAAAAAAATCGCAAATTAAATTTACGAAAGAGTTAATAATTGAAGAGCCTTTGAATTTAAGTTTTGAAAAAACAAACGCTAAAAGCAATGCTTCTAAGGATATTGACTATGATGTAGATTTAAGTTTACTTCAAAAAGGAACTCACATGCATTTATTGATGCAAGAAGTAGATTTTTTAAGTAAAGATACTAGCTTTATAAAAGACAATTTTGAACGAAGTATTATCAAAAAAGTACTAGCTAATGACCTCTTTTTAAAAATTGATAAGGAAACAAAGATTTTTAAAGAATATCAATTTGTTGATTTAATAAATAAAAGAAATGGTGTTATTGATTTACTTGTGGTTTTTAAAGATTCAGCTTACGTTGTAGATTACAAGTTAAAACATATTGATGATGAAGCTTATAAAAAACAATTAAAAGTATATTTTGACTACGTTTCGGCCTATTTTAAAAAAGATTGTAAATGTTTTTTACTCTCTTTAATGGATGGAGTTTTAAAAGAGGTGAATTTAGATGAATGAAGTTAAATTAATTGAAGATTTATATTGTGGAACTAAAAAAGAAGCGGTCGCAGCCATAAACGGTAAAAGATTATGGATTGAAAATAAATTTTTCGTTAAAGGAAACATCGATTCTGTTGAAGACGAAGATGGATTAACTCATTATCCATTAATTGAGGCTTTATATGATAATGTGCTTCTTTTTAGTGATGTTGAAATTCAAGAGTCTGAAAATTTTACACAAAAAGAAACTGAAGAAATTAATAAATTAAGCGAAAATCTTGCGGTTTTAAATTTATATAATCATTGTGACTTTGATGTAGATACCTTATTTTATGTTGAATATAATTTTTCAAAGATTGAACTCAGCGCCTACCATGATTTTGTAGCCAATCTATTTCATAAAATTCCATTTAGATTATTAAATATCAATAAAGGAAAAATAAAAGATGGTGGAGTAGATCTAATAAAATCTCTGGTGGCGGGAAATTTAGGAGAATCCATTTTAATCGTTTCAAAAGATAAATTGAGAAATATGTGTTATGATTGTCATATCTTAGAAAGGATATATTATCGAAAAGAAATTGATAAAGAATTATTAAAAACTTTAGAAGAAATTGCTTTTCGAAATCATGTTGAACTTGAGGTGTTAGATGGAGACTAAAAAGATTGATCAAAATACTTTTAATGAAATATTAAAAGAATTAAACGCCCCAGAAGATATCGATAAAGAATATCTCTACGAGATTTATGATGTCGTAGTAGATGGAATAAATATGATTATGTCGAATGTAAAAAACTATCGATTCACTCCCGTGAATCATGTGGTAGTTGTTCTTTATATTGTAAATGAATATTTATTTAGCGTTAATAATTTATCAAAAGAAAAACAAGAAGAATTTAAAAACGATGATTCATTATCAAATGCCCTAGCTTCTGTTTGTTGTGATAAATATTTAACAAATGAGCAATTAAATTATAAATCAAAGATCTTCTTAAATAGGTTTGATCCACCTATTTCAACTTTAAGTTTATATTTAAATTTCACACTTAATACAATTAATAAAATTCAAGTTAAGGATAATACAAGCGAATTAATTAAAAGAATGCTTTTTAAAGCATTTTCGCTTTCAAAATGTATTACGGAATTGCTTCTTGGTGGCTATGAAACGGAGGCTTTTTCAACTTGGAGAACTCTTCACGAAAATGAATCAATTTTAACTTGTCTTATGAAGTATGGAGATCCAATGTTTAAAGAATATTTTAAGCATGTAACCTATGTTTTGGCTTATCGTCATCAAATTAGTCCAGAAGATCAAGATAAAGTTTTTGTGCAAATAAAAAGCGAAATGAAAACCCACGACCTTAAAAGCAAGGATATGAAAAAATTTATCGAATATGGATATTTATATATCATAAAAGACTTTGATGAGATGCAATTAAAACTTAATTTTAGAGATGGGGTTGAAAAAGCGGCTGGACTTTCACAATATTCAAAAGTTTATGAAATGTGTAGTGAAATCGCTCACTCTTCGCCTTTGCTCCTTCTTTCTGATAAAACTTATTTCATGCCTATTACTCTTTTAAATTTATATGAGTCATTTTTTAGACTCGAAAGAATTTTTGAATCTTATTTTAAAGTTTATTCAACCAAAGAAGACTTTATTTCCTATGAAAATTTAAAAAACGTTTATATTAAACAACTCATCTGCATATATAACGACATAAAAGAAAGGTTCTTAAGAATGCAATCTAAGAACCTTCCAAATAAGACTTAAAATAATATATAATTTTTATGAACCATAACTGCTTCCACCAATAAATTCACAAATAAGTGAATTGCATGGAATAGCGCTAGTATCATCAATATTTTTAAAATACTTAATAAGTCTAATTAAACGTACTGCGTCTGGATAATAAATTGATTCTTTATCGATGTTTTTAAGCATTGGAAGAGCAAATTTTTTAAGTACACAAACCTCATAAGGTAAGAAACTATCGAAAACATAATCGGCGCTCTCTTGAGTTTTATAAATCCATCTAAATTCGCCTTTTCTAACATTTGGCCACATTGAAAAAGTTTCTTCAGCAGGAGATCCACGATATTTATAATCACGGACCAATCTTCTTAATAAACGAATATCGGTGATAGAAATTGGATTTTCATAATCAAGATTTAGTTGAACTTGTGGGGAAATGAAAATTTTAAATTTATTATTTTTTGGGATGAGATTAGTCATCTTTTCATTTAAAGCATGAATCCCTTCAACAATAATTGGATCTTGAGTTTCGACTTTTAAAGTTCGACCAACTTCTCTTTGGTTCTTTTTGAAATTAAACTTTGGAAGTGTGACTTCTTTTCCATTTAATAAATCAATCATGTTTTCATTAAAAAGTTTAATATCTAAACAATCGATATGTTCAAAATCAAGTTGACCATTTTCATCAACTGGCATTTTCTCTTTTTCTAAATAATAATCGTCTAGAGAAATTCTAATTGGATTAAATCCCCTTGATTTAAGTTCATCGCAAAGTCTATTTGCAAAGGTAGTTTTTCCAGAAGAAGAAGGACCAGCTATACAAATTAAACGGGTGGTATCGATTTGTTTTTCGATAATGTCTCCTAAATGGACCAACATTCGATAGTGTTTATCTTCACAAATATTTATTAAATCATTAGCGGTAGGGGTGGTGATTAAATCATCAATTCTACTTACTAAATCTAATTTAACTTTTTTAGCCCATTGGCCAGAATCTGTTAAGCTTTTTGCAAAGTTTGGCTCTTCAATAAATGGTGGAATTTCTCCATTTGATTCAGAACGTGGGTAGGAAATTAAAATTCCTGGATAATAACTTCGTAATTTAAATTTTTTAACATATCCTGTTGATGGAACCATGTGTCCGAATAAATAATTTTTGTATCCGTTGGAAACATAAAAATGAACAGTCTTTTCTGGACGATATTTTAAGATGTCAATTTTGTCAAAAAGTCCAAAATCTTCATAAATTTTCTTGGCCTCTTCATTTGAAACAATAATTTTTTCAAAAGGATAATTTGCCTCGACAATCTCGTGCATTTTCTTTTCAATTTGATTACAAATATCGTAAGAAATAGCATTTCCATTGGCATCACGAGCAAATAAAGACCTTGAAACACTATAAGACAATTTTATTCTTAAGTTTGGTGCGACAAGATGTGCTGCTTGTAAAAATACGAATAATAAACTTCTTCGATATTGACCAATTGCACAACTATCTTTAAGGGTTAAAAACTTGACAGTTGCTTCATAATAAACTTCATAGTCAAGTTCACGAACACGGTTATTAACCTTAGCGGCAATATAGTCAGTATTGCCTCTTGTAAGATCTAAAAGTCTTACCTTTTTTTCAAATGTTAATTCTTCATTGTTTACTTTAATTTTAAATGACATAAAAAACCTTTCTTTATAAATTTATAAAATTTATTAAGTAAAAAATTAATAAAATTTTGAATAATTATTTCATCTATCAACAATAGACGTGTTTAAATATTATAATATTTAAAATAAAAAGAAAAGTTGGTATATTATTTACGTGAAGTTTTTATTTTAATTAATAAATTTTTGTTTATGAAACTTAAAAAAATAATAAACTTTTCTAGAGAAAGAAATTTTAAAGAAATAATGTAAAGAATAAAAGATTATTTACATAGAAATTTACGAAAAAATTCCATAAAGTTATAGTAAATATTTTATATAATATTTAAGTAATGATTTTTGGATTATTGCAAAAATAAAAAAAGAAATTAAAAAAATGAAAAAATTATTTAATTCAAAGAAAAAAACATTAATTACTTATTCAATAATTATGGTAGTAATTACCTTAATTTCTTTTTTGTTTTTATTATTAAAAATTTATGAAGCTACGATGGTACTTGCAATTAGTACAGTCTCAAATTTCTTATATTTATTTTTAATTTTATATTATGGAAGCGATGAAAATAAAAAAGTGTTAGCAAAAGGTAAGGGAATTTTTCTTTTTACCATAATGCGATCTTTAATTGTGATTGCTTCTCTTACTTTTTCAACTATTAGTTTACTTTTTACTAAAAATGAGCTTTTTGAACAAAAATATAGAATGCTTTTTATTCTTATAACTCTTGTTCCATATTTTATGGCAATTGGAGCATTCAATATTTATTCAAAATTAGGAGAAAACAATGATTCTAGCCAAGACAGTAAATGATAAATTGGGCGAAATGTTTCAGTTTCAATTCGTTCCACAAACTTTTATGTCACTTGTGGTGATGCTTATTGTTTTGATTTTCTTTTTAATTGTTGGACATAAAGCAAGAAAAGCAGACATATTAGAAAAACCAAAAGGAATTTTTTTACTTGGGATTTTATTTTTCCAATTTATGGATAATTTTACTGGATCAATAATGAATAAAAAATATCGTGATTTTACAAGAATTATGATAGTTGTTGCTCCATATTTATTTATTTCATTTATTATTAGTTTAACTGGACTTCCTTCTCCAGTAGTTTATCTTGCAACTCCTCTTTCTTTAGCTTTAATTACATTTTTTGAAGTACATTCAACGGCCGTTAGAGAAAATCATTGGGGTTATTTTAAAAGATATGTTGAACCAGTCGCGGTATTTTTACCAATTAACTTGATTTCAATGTGGGCACCAACTCTTGCTTTAACTTTCCGTTTATTTGGAAATGCGATCAGTGGTTTTTGCATCATGAATATTGTTTATTACAGTCTTGAAACATTAAGTAATATTATTTTTTCGGGTCAAGTTTTAACTGGAGCAATTGGCGTGCAATCGATATTTATTGCACCTTTAGTTACGCCTTTGCTCCATCTTTACTTTGATTTATTTAGTGGATTTATTCAAACTCTTGTTTTTTCAATGTTAACTTTAATTTATGTCTCTCAGGAACAATCTTCCGAAGATGACAGTGAAATTATAGAAGAAGTCGTTTCAAATTAGTCAATATAGAAAGGAGTTATTTTATGGAAGGTATTTACTATATTGCAATTGGATTATGTATGATGGCAACCTCAGCTAACGCTATTGGTGAAACTTTACTTTGTTGTCATGCAATCGATGGGATGTCGAGAAACCCAGAAATGTATGGAAAACTCAGAACAGCCATGATTCTTGGATGTTCTCTTGTCGAAACTACCGCTATTTATTGCTTATTAATGTCAATTTTAATGCTCTTTATTCACTAGTTATCGTTGTTATTTTGTCTATTTTTTGAGGGAGTTTATATGAAGAATAAAAAGATATTGCTATTTTTAAATATTTTTATATCTCTTTTCTTTTTAAGTTCTTGTGATACATCAAACTTAGGAGAAGATTTTAAAAATAATATTATTGATGCTTTAGTGCCTAATTTTTGGGCGTTTTTAACTCAACTTTTAGCACTTATAGTTTTGATTGTATTAGTTAGTGTTTTTGCATATAAACCAATTAGAAAATATTTAGACAAAAGAAGTGAATATATTGATGGCGAAGTTAAAAGTGCTAATAAAAATAATGCACTTTCAAAAAAGAAGTTAGAAGAAGCTGAACAAGAAATTGCAAATTCTAAAAAAGAAGCTGCAAATATTATTGATAAAGCAAAAAGCGATGCTAACTTTGAAAGAAAGAAAATTTTAGACAAAACTAGCAAAGAAGTTGAAGAAATGAAAGAAAAATCAATTAATGATATTGAAGAAAGTAAAATTAGAGCTCAAAAAGAAATCGAACAAACAATTGTTTCAGTGGCTCTTGATGCTTCAAAACAAGTTTTATCTCGTGAAGTTAACGAAGATGATAACAAAAAGATTATTGAAGATTTTGTTTCAACACTAGACGCTAAAGGAAAAAATGAAGGAAATTAAAAATGAACGATCTTTATAACCGTTACGCTTTAGCTTTACTTTCAATTGCTAAAGACGAAAATAAAGTTCAAGAATATCGTGATGAAATTCTTTCTTTTAATATGGTTTTAAAAGAGAATCCTTCATTAATTCAAGTTTTTTCAAGTTATTTTGTAACTGAGGAAGAAAAAGAAAAAGTGCTTGATAGTTTAAACAAGTATTATTCAAAAAATCTTATCAATTTTATTAAGGTTGTTTTAAAAAATGGACGTGCATATTACTTAACAAAAATTTTTAAAGAATCTTTATTAACTTTTGATGATTATTTAAAAATTGAACAAGGAACAATTTATTCAACTATTCCTCTAACTAAAAAAGATATTGAAAAAGTAATTTTGGCCATCGAAAGAAATACTGGTAAAAAAGTAGTATTAAAAAATGTTATAGATAAATCGTTAATTGGAGGCATCAAAGTTGTTTTAAAAAATGATATTTACGATGCCTCAATATTATCAAAAATTAGCGCCTTAAAAGAATCACTTTTAAAGAAAGGAAACTAAGTATGGAAATTAAAACAAAAGAAATTTCATCTTTAATAAAAGAAGAAATTAAACAATTTGATAAAAAAATTGAATATAGTAACGACGTTGGAACCGTCGTTACAATCGGTGATGGAATCGCACTTGTTTATGGTTTAGATAACGCCATGCTTGGTGAGCTTTTAAAATTTCCACACGAAACTTTAGGTATGGTTATGGCTCTTGAAAATGAGCTAGTTGGTGTTGTTTTACTTAGTGATTCTCAAGATATTAAAGAAGGCGATATCGTAAAAAGAACTGGCGAGGTCGTTGAAACTCCAGTTGGAGATTGTATGCTTGGAAGAGTTGTTAATGCTCTTGGTCAAGCAATCGATGGAGGAAGTGAAATTATAGCTATAAAAAGATCTCCAATTGAAAAAATCGCTCCTCCAATCATGTCAAGAAAATCGGTCAGTGAACCTCTTGAAACTGGAATTAAAGTAATTGATGGCTTAATTCCTATTGGAAAAGGTCAAAGAGAATTAATCATTGGCGATCGTCAAACTGGAAAAACTGCTATTGCAATCGATGCAATAATTAATCAAAAAGGCAAAAATGTAAAGTGCGTTTATGTAGCTATTGGACAAAAAAATAGTAGTGTTGCTCGTATTGTTGAAAAACTCAAACAAAGTGGAGCAATGGAATATACCTGTGTAATAAACGCTAGCGCAAGTGAAATTTCACCTTTACTTTATATTTCACCATATACTGGAATTACAATTGCAGAAGAATGGTGCAAAAATAAAGAAGATGTTTTAATTGTTTTTGATGATTTAAGTAAACACGCTGTTGCTTATAGAACTCTTTCTTTACTTTTAAAACGAAGCCCTGGAAGAGAGGCCTATCCTGGAGATATTTTCTATCTTCACTCAAGACTTCTTGAAAGATGTTGTAAACTTGATCCAAAAATTGGTGGAAGTATCACCGCTCTTCCAATTATTGAAACGCAAGCAGGAGATATAAGCGCCTACATTCCAACAAATGTTATTTCAATTACTGATGGACAAATATTTTTAAGTGATGATTTATTTAATATTGGTCAACGTCCAGCCGTAAATACTGGCCTTTCAGTATCTCGTGTTGGAAGCGCTGCTCAATTTAAAGCTGTTAAAAAAGTCAGTTCTTCATTAAAAATGAAACTTGCCAATTTTAGAGAACTTCAAAGTTTTTCACAATTTGGAAGCGATCTTGATGAAAATACTAAAAAAATTATCCATCATGGCGAAATATTGATGGAAGTTTTAAAGCAAAAACAATACGACCCATATCAAGTTGACCGACAAGTTATTGAGATTTTTGCTGCTCAAAATGATTATTTAGATGATTTACAAGTCAAAGAAGTTCGAAGTTTTTTAGATGATTTATATGGATATATTCAAAAATTCCATCCAGAAATTATTGAAAAAATTATCGAAACTAAAGATATTAAAAAACCTGAACGTGACGCTTTACGTCAAACGATTGAAAAATTTAAAAAAGAAAGAGAATTAACCAGTGGCCCAAAGCTTAGCTAGAGTAAAACGCCGTATCTCTGCGGTTGAATCCACACGAAAAATTACTAATTCCATGAAATTAGTAAGTAGTGTGAAATTACGTAAAATGAATAAAATTGTAACGCTCCAAGCATTCTATTTTCGTGCGATGGAAAGAGCTTTAAGTGACGCTATTTTCTATAATAATTTAAATGATGAATGTAAATATGATTCACCTTTTATTAAAGAAAACGAAAGCGCCACAAAAAATTTATATATTCTTGTTACTTCAAATATGGGCTTATGTGGTGCTTACAATAACGAAATTGTTAACTTTTTTAAAATAATTTATAAAAAAGGTGATGAAGTTTTGATTATTGGTGAAAAAGGCTATCTTAATCTTTTAAAAGAAGACATCCCTCTTGATACAAATTTTTTAAATTTAAGACATGACTTTTCTTTAAGAACCACAAAACTTTTAACAGATTATCTAATGAAAAAATATTTAAAAGGAAATTATAAAAAAATATCGCTAATTTATTCTAAATATAAAAATTCAATCGCATTTATTCCAAGCGAAGTGATACTTTTACCTCTTACTCCAAAACAAAATGTAAATGCGATTTATTCACCAATTTACGAACCTAGTAAAAAAGATGTTATTGAAACAATTATTCCTCAATATCTAAATTCATTAATTTATGGAAATTTATATAGCGCATTTTTAAGTGAAGAGAGCAGTAGAAGAAATTCAATGGATGCTGCCGATAAAAGTGCAAAAGATTTAGTTGAAAAATTAAAACTTGAATATAACAAAGCAAGACAACAAGAAATTACTCAAGAAATTACGGAAGTAGTTAATGGAAGTAAAGCAGTTCAATAGGAGAGAAATTTTATGAAAGAGAAAAACGAAAACAAAGTAGAAATTAAAGAAACCAATAATGACTTTGGCTACATTACTCAAGTTGTTGGGCCAATTGTTGATGTTTGTTTTGCAAATGGAAATTTACCAGAAGTTTTAACCGCTTTAAAAATTCCTCTTCCAAATGGAAACGAGCTCATCTTAGAAATTGAACAACATATTGGCGATGATACCATAAGAGCGGTTGCAATGGGACCAACCGAAGGCTTAGTTAGAAAGATGAAAGTAATTAACTTACATCATCCAATCCAAGTTCCTGTTGGAAATGCTACATTAGGTAGAATGTTTAATGTTTTAGGAAAACCAATTGATGATTTAGGAGTTGAAGACGATCTTAAAAAAGCCCCTCTCCTTCCAATTCATCGAGAACCACCAGCTTTTGATGAACAAATCACAAAAGCTGAAGTATTAGAAACTGGAATTAAAGTTATCGACCTTCTTTGTCCTTATGTAAAAGGTGGGAAAGTTGGTCTTTTTGGTGGGGCTGGCGTTGGGAAAACTGTTTTAATTCAAGAATTAATTCATAATATTGTCACCGAACAACATGGTATTTCAGTTTTTGCTGGAGTTGGTGAAAGAAGCAGAGAAGGAAACGATTTATATAATGAAATGAAAGCAACTGGAGTTCTTGCAAAAACTGCTTTAGTTTTTGGTCAAATGAACGAACCTCCAGGAGCAAGAATGAGAGTTGCTTTAACTGCCCTTACAATTGCTGAACATTTTAGAGATACAATGAATATGGATGTTTTATTTTTCATCGATAACATCTTTAGATTTACGCAAGCTGGTAGTGAAGTTAGTGCTTTAATTGGGAGAATGCCAAGTGCGGTTGGTTATCAACCAACTCTTGCAACCGAAATGGGCCAACTTCAAGAAAGAATTACTTCCACAAAAAATGGATCAATTACTTCAATTCAAGCAGTTTATGTTCCAGCCGATGATTTTACTGATCCAGCACCTGCTACAACTTTTTCACATCTTGATAGTAAGACGGTTTTAGATAGAACAATTGCTTCTTTAGGAATTTATCCTGCAGTCGATCCTCTTGAATCATCTTCGACAATTTTGGATCCAAATATTGTTGGGCAAGAACACTATGATGTCGCTCGAGGTGTTCAAGCAATTCTTCAAAGATATAAAGAATTACAAGATATTATCGCAATTTTAGGTATTGAAGAACTTGGAGAAGATGATAAAAAGATTGTTGCAAGAGCAAGAAGAATTAGAAATTTTTTAAGTCAACCTTTCCACGTTGCAGAAACTTATAGTGGATATAAGGGAGTTTATGTTAAAGTTGAAGATACTATACGAAGCTTTAAAGCTATTTTAAGTGGAGCATATGATGATTATCCAGAAAGTAGCTTCCTTTATGTTGGAACAATTGATGAAGTCAAAAAAGAAGAAAAGGTAGAAGATGAAAAATAAGTTTCTTTTTAGAATAATTAGTGCTGATGGCAAGGTTTATAGCGATTCAATCGAAGAATTATATGCTGAAACTAAAAATGGAATCGTTGGGATTTTGTATGGACACTATCCTTTAGTAGCAGCTATTGAAATTTCGATTTTGAAGTTAAAAAAGGACGATATCACTTTTTATATTTCGATTTCTGGCGGAATTTTAAATGTTGAAAAAAATACCGTCTATATTTTAGCTGACACTTTTGAAGAAGTAAAAGATTTAGATAAAGAAAGGATTTTGCAATCTAAAAAAGAAGCTGAAGAAAAACTTTATAGTATTAGTAAAGAAGATGAAATTGCCATCAAAAATGCTGAATTTCAACTAAAAAAAGCACTTAACCGATTGCGACTCGTAAAGTAAAATATAAGTTGAGGTGCTAAAAATGAAGAACTTTATATTTATTTCCCCACATTTTCCTGATTCATATTGGAAGTGGTGCCTTGCTTTAAAAAATAAAGGCTTTAATGTTTTAGGTGTTGGTGATGCTCCATATAATGAAATTCCAAACGAATGTAAATATTCGTTAACTGAATATTATTGTTGTTATAACATGGACAACTACGAAAACGAGAAAAAAGCCGTTGAATACTTTAAAAATAAGTATGGAGAAATTGATTATCTTGAATCAATGAACGAATATTGGCTTGAAAAAGATGCGATGCTTCGTAGAGATTTTGATGTAAAACATGGAATTCGTTATGACGAAATTTCAAAATATAAACTCAAAAGTCAAGAAAAAGAATTCTTTAAACAAGCAGGAGCTAATGTTGCAAGTTGGATTGTAGTAAATAATAAAGAAGATATAGAAAAAGTAAGAGAATTTGCAAAAGAATCTAGCTTCCCAATTTTTGCAAAACCTAATAATGGCGTTGGAAGTCAACACACTTTTAAAATTGATAACGATGAAGATATCGTTAAATTCTTTGAACAAAAAGTCGCTGGCGACTATATTGTCGAAGAATTTATTGATGGCACAATTGTAAGTTATGACGGCGTTAGCAATAGTAAAGCAGAAGTTATTTTTGCAGATTCTGAAGTATTTTCTCCATCTGTTGCAAATATTGTTAGAGATTGTCTTGATGAATCTTATTATTGCCTTCCACATGTTCCAGATGATTTAAAAGAATTAGGTCCAAAAGTTGTTAAAGCTTTCAATGTTCAAAATAGATTTTTCCATATTGAATTTTTTAGACTTAATAAAGATAGTGAAAAATTTGGACCAAAAGGATCTTTAGTTGCTCTTGAAGCTAATATGCGTGCTCCAGGCGGATATACTCCTGACTTAATTAACTTTGCAAATAGCGTTTCTTGTTATGATATTTTTGCAGATAGTTGCGCATTTGATACGAACTATGTTGATCTAAATAAACAAAAATACTTTGCAATTGCTTCATCTAGAAGATTTAAATACAACTATAAAAATAAAGAAGAAGATATTTTAAATAAATATCGAGGCAATATTTGTATGTATGGAGTTTATCCCCCAGTTCTTCGAGATGATTTAGGCGATCAATATTATTACGCAAAATTTTTAACCTTTGAAGAAATTGAGGAATTTGATCACTTTGTAAGAGAAAAAAACGATTAGCACTTCGCTAATCGTTTTTAAATTGCTCGCTTTTTGTTCTTGAAAATTTATCGTTTGCAATAATTTTATAGATTTCATCTTTTCTTCTTGCATACAAATATTGTGCCCAATAATAAAATAAAATATCTTGGAATTTCACAAATAAATCAACTCTTCTTTTTTTGATTGAATTATATCTATAACCAAAATATTTAGTTAAGAAAAATTCTTCTTGTTCAGCACTTAAATTGTTTTCACTTATAAAAGAAGCAAGGTCGAAATAAGGATTATTCATTGCGGCATATTCCCAATCAATGAAAATTACATCATTGAATTTAAAAAGTAAATTATCTTTTACAAGGTCGTTATGGCAAAGTGTCATTGGAGTTTTGGAAAATATTTTTCTAACTTCTCTTACTACTTTATTTTCATAACTTCCTTCCAGATATAAATGTTTTGGAACACCTTCTTTATAAACTTTAAGTTTATTAAACATCATATAACCAAAAGGAACGGAAAGTTCGGCATTATGGAGTTTTTTTAACTTTTTTGCAACATATATAATTTGTTCGTTGGTAGGAGTTTTATTGTATTTTCTTGTGTTGTGGACAAACTTAGTGATTTTGACCCCAGTTTCGGTGTTAAAATCTAATAATTTTTCGCTTACTGAAAGTTTTTCAATTTTTTCATAAACTTTCTTTTCTTTTTTAAAATCTAGCGTTGGATCGCTAAATTCTCGAGGGATACGAATAACATAAGCATCGTTAATTAGATAATTTTTGTTATTATATCCAGTTTCTAAAAAAGATGAGCTTCTCACCTTTTTTTTCATTGTTTCTTCAAATAAATCTTTAACCTTTTGTTCCATAACTAATCTAGGTATATAATACTAAAAAGAGATTGGATTGTTAAGAAGCAAAAAATGATTGGAATTATCCTATTTAGACCTGAAAAACCTGCAAATTTAGGAAATATTATGAGGACTTGTGTAGCTAGTGAAACCAAGCTTTTTGTAATTGGTCCTTTAACTTTTACGATTGATGATAAATCATTAAAAAGAGCAGGAATGGACTATATAAATGAACTTAATTTTAAATACTATGAAAACTATGAAGAGTTTTTAAAAGAATTTAAAAATAATAATATTTTTTATGTTACAAGATATTCAAAAAACGTTTATTCAAAAAATAATTATTCTTCTTTAACTGACGATTACTATTTTATGTTTGGAAGAGAATCGACTGGAATTCCTCATGAAATATTGCTTGAAAATATCGATAAAACCATAAGAATTCCAATGGCTCCAAGCGCAAGAAGTTTAAATTTATCAAATAGTGTAGCAATTGTTTTGTATGAAGCTTTACGACAAGAAAACTATCCAAATCTTGCAACACAAGAAGAAATTAAAGGAAATGATTTTTTAATTGAAGAAAAAACTAAAAACGTTTAGCTTCTAAAAGATATTTTTTGATGTCATTACTAATTTTATTAATGTGATAAGTTTCGTATTTTAAAAGTTTTACTTGCCCTAAAGTATTAGTTTTTCTTAAATTTGAAACGCTAGTATAAATTACGTCGCCATCTTGATTTTTAGCTAGAAATATTGCAAGTTCGCAGGCAAAAGTTATAACTTTGTCGCTTGGTTCGTTGTCAAAAATAATAATATGAGGACCATGGACCTTATTAATATGTAAGAAATAGTCTTCTTTTTTTGCAATCTTAAAAGTTAATTCATTATTTTGTGAACTATTCTTACCAAAACCAATTTTTACATTATTAAATACAACATAAGATGGCTTAGAAGCCGAAATTGTTTTTTTACCAACTGGTTTATTTTGTATTTTTATAAGTTTTGATTTGGAAAGTTCGTTTATAAGTTCTAAGTACTCTGTCTCATTATAAAAATCAATAGTGGATAAAATATTATCTAAATATTGAATTTCGTTTTTAGTTTCTAAAAGGTATTTTTTAGAAGCTTCTTCGGTCAATTTGCTTTTTTTATAGACTTTATAAAAATATTGTAGATTTTCAGACGGTGATAAATTTTCTTTTAAAGGAATTTTTATATCATTATAGACAAAAAATTTATCACCTTTTTTGACTTCATTTAATGACATTTTTAAATAATCACCATATTCTAAATATTTTTGATGATCTAGGGCTTCTTTTTGCTCTTCTTCCAGTTTTTCAATTTTTTTAATTAAGGATTTCCTTTTCCTTTTAATTAAAGACAATAAAGAACAATATTTTTCTTTTAAATATAAATTTTCAATATTAAGAATATATTCATTTATTTTTTCTTGCTCTGATGGTGAAAATTCTTTTGGTGCAAATATTGTTCTTGGAGTTTCGTATTTAATATTATTTAAAATTGGTCGATTTGTATCCATTCCTCTAGTTCTAAATTCATCAACAATCAAATCGTTATTAATTAAGATTATATTTGTATTACTTTTAAAAAGTTCGATAACTAATTTATAAAGAATTTTATCGTAAGTGTCGGTGGTTTTTAAAAATTCTAAACAAATAATGTTATCATTATTTAAAAGATAACATCCTTTAAAACTTGAGTTCATTATTTTATTTTTTAATCGTTGGAAAAATAGTGAATTTACATTTTGCAAAAATTTTTGATCTGTAATTTCAATAAATGGGTTTAATAAATTTATAGATACGATGATCGAAAAATTTTTTCCTTTTGAAAAACCAAATAAAAAATCATGATTTGATATTTGTTGGATTTTATTTAAAAAAGAATCTTTAAATAATTTATTAATTTTTTCACTAGTTTCTTTTAAATGCTCAATATTT
>Ga0256404_1001432_pt1 | contig 57739 bp, 58 predicted proteins | sample RumenRJG_01DNA_FD_185990 | JGI IMG/M metagenome (GOLD analysis project Ga0256404, IMG submission 185990) | Bovine rumen microbial communities from Lethbridge, Alberta, Canada - RJG_01 | ecosystem: Host-associated > Mammals > Digestive system > Stomach > Rumen | place: Canada: Alberta | collected... | reverse complement strand
GCACCTGTGTCTGCACAAAATTCGCTGCGTTAAGCAAATCTAATTGAAAATAAATTAAGTGAACTGAGTTGTTGGTTTCTTAGTTCGCCCCAAATTGGTTGTTTTTCGCCGCCGTTTGAGTGGCTGTAATGGCCGCCGCTAACATCTTTGCATCTTCAATAAAAAAAGGAACCACGTTATGCCTCAGGCATTCCTTTAAAATAATCAGGCGTCCCACCCTGCCGTTCCCGTCCTGAAAGGGATGGATCTGTTCAAATTCCGCATGAAACGCAATTATATCGCTTACGGTTACTAATGGCTTTTCGTTATAACGTGCAAGCAGCTGTCCCATTTTTTCCGCAACCTCTTCCGGCTGCGCCGTTTGCTTTCCGCCCACCGTGTTGGGACGCTTTTTATAATCCCCAACGGCAAACCACGGAAACGTTGCGTCTTTCGTATCGTGCTTCAGGATGTGATGAAGCTGCTTTATGACTTTTTCTGAAAGGACTTCCTCCGCCACGTCTATCACATAATCCACTGCCCTGAAATGATGCACCGTTTCCAGAATATCGTCCACAGGAACGCCATCGCCAGCATCAATGGTATTGGTTTCGAAGATCATCCTTGTCTGCTCTTCCGTCAGACAGCTTCCTTCCATATGGTTGGAGTTGTACGTCATGCGGACCTGCAGTTCATGGTAAAGACCGCCGGACAGACGTGCCTCTTTTTCCTCCCGAAGCCGCTGCAGGATCGGGTTGGCAGACACCGCCCGGTACAGATCCGCCGGATCGCACACGAAAAAATCCGCAATCTTCTGCAGCGTCAGCCGGGAAAGCTTTTCCCCTTTGGCCAGTTTGGCAACGGTACGTGACGAAAGCCCCGGCTCTTTCGTCAGATCCGACTTGTTCAGCCCTTTTTCTTTCAGTTTTTTTTCAAGCCCTTCGTAGGAAATCATACCATAGTTCCTTTCTGTTTCTTTACTTATTCTATCGTTTTTTGTTCGAAAAGTAAAGATTTTCAGAGAACAGAAACAAAAAGGTAAAGAAAAACCATCTGCACCTTTTTCAGATACAGATGATTCATGATTCAGTTATCTTCTTTAATTATTATATGCCCAGGAAAATTTGTTTTCATATCTGGCCTTTTGAACTTGATGAAATCTTCCGTCGGGTTCATAGTTATTTATAATCAAACTTCCCGTCGTTCTTTTCTTCCAGGGCTTTGATAGCGTGCAGGGTGTATTCTGCAAAGGGAACTTCAATTCCTTTCGCCGCCGCTTTTTCCATCAGCACCTTGCAGAACATGTCGATTTCCGTATGGCGCTTTGCTTCCAGATCCTGCAGCGTGGAAAACCGGGCTTTCTCCAGCCAGCGGGGCCGGGTGTTTTCCAACGGGCCGTAGGTGATACCGTAAGCCGCCGCCACTTTCCGGGCTTCCGCTTCCAGCCGGTCCCGGATAAACCCAACATGTTCGCTGTCAAAATAAGAAGCGTAGCCAACGCCCAGCACTGCCTGGGGCAGATTGTAAGCAATGTTTAAGGTGTACTTCAGCCACTGTTCGGAGATAATATCCTTGCAGAAGTTGTATTTCAGCGGCGTTGGGGCAAGGAGCTCGGCAATGGCCCGGAGCCGTTCCGTTTCCTCTGCAGAACCTTTTTCACCCACGAACAGCCCCGGCGTTTTTTCTGCGTTAAAGGTTACGCTGTTCCCCTTCCGCTCGGAATTAATGCGCATTAAACTGTAAACGATCTGAGACGGGTCAATGACCGTTCCGATGATTTCTTCGCTGTCAATGCCGTTCAGCAGGCTGAGCACCGTAGTGTTGGGCGTTACCACAGTGCGGATATCCTCTAGGGCGCTCCTGAGCCCGTTGTATTTTGTGGATACAAGCAGCAGGTCAACGCCTTTTACTTCTTCCGGCGTTTTTACTGCAGGCTTGTAAACTTTGCCATTGATGCAGATGCCGTCCCGTTGCAGCCGTTCCTTCCGCTCCCCTTTGGCAATAAGGCAAAAATCAATGTCCGGCACTGCCGAAAATCCGTAGATAAAGTAAGCGCCAATCGCCCCCGCGCCTAAAATAGCAACTGTTTTCATTTCCATGTGAAACAACCCCCTCGTATAACAATATTGTTGATTTATCGCACTGAATTATTGTACTGACTCATTGCTATAATTCACAGTCCCAATCCTATTGTACTGATTCATTGTATCAAATAATGACATGCCCTGCAAATTTTAAACAACCTTCTGTTTTGCCAGTAAGCCAACTCTATGGTTGCACTAATGGTTGCACCAAAACAAAAAAACGGCTCCCGATTTCTCAGGAACCGCATGTTTACTGGAGCCACTTATAGGATTTGAACCTACGACCCTCTCATTACGAATCACAATTATCTACGCCATTTTATTACAAAAAAGACGCTAACACGATGTCTTTTTTGAAAATAATGTAATATTTAAAGCTAAAATCATAACTTATTTAGCGCAGATAAATTGTTTAAAACTTAAAAAAATCAAAATTTGTCTGGACTTTTGTCTGATCATTTACTCACGTCCATAACCACGTAGACGTAGATGGTCAGGGAGGGTACGGATGATTGGTCCGTAAATGGTACGGTAAAGCTGCAAATAAGTTATCCGGTAAATATTTTCAATGTAATTCAAATAAGATTCTTCTATTTTAAATTCTTTAAACAAACGTAAATATTTATCTCTGTAGGCAAAGACATAGGTTTCCAAACAAGAAAAATCCATCGGTATCGTTTTAGAATCCCCTTCATAATCGGTTACAAACATGTTAGTTGAAGTAAAAAACTCCGAAAAATCTAGCGGAATATCGGGTTTGTAATCCACATTGTCAACAGGATTATACTGGTATAAGTAAAAAAGAAGCCGACCAAGATACACATCCTGGGTGGAAGCCCTAGAGAGACGGAATTCGCTGTTAAGTTTTAACCAATCGCCGCGGAAGAGCAAATAAGAAGTGGCAATTTCCACGGGTACAGAAGGATGATAATAAATACGGGAAGTATCATTAAAATAATTGTCAAATCGCTTAGGCATCAGGATCAGACCATTTTTATTATAGCGTGAAATGGTAGCAGACTTCAAAGAAATGCCCACTCTATTTTCCAGAAGTTCCGCAACATCATTTTGCGTTAATTTTTTTTCTTCCATAAAAAGCACCTCTTAATTTAGTATAGCATTTTGGAAGATATTGGTAAAGATAAAACGGTTTTCCCTTATGAGAGCGAAAATCCGAAAGGTTTTTCTTCCCGGGGAAAATATTATCGGACCCTACTTGACAAGAAAAGGAGGTTGCGCTATACTCTATTTATCAAACGATAGCAAAGGATAAATAAAGAGATGAAAATCCGAATCACCAGAAAGAACAGACAATTAAAGTTGGAAACAACAGTGAATAATGTTCCTTCTCTGGTTAAGCTAATCAGGTTTCTGCTGGACTTAAGGTGTCTGGACAGGCTGTGTTATATTAGGAGCCTGACCGGCCTTATTGTTAAAGCAGTTTTGCTGGTACTTAACCTGGAAAAGGAACCTTATGAACCAGCTGTTGTTCCGATAGTACAAATTGTCTGCTAACAAATATTTAAACAGGGACCGCCGCTATGATTTGTACCGATAGCATAGCCGAATCAACACGAACGTTAATTTAATTAGGAGACAGAATATAAATGGAAAAAATGCAAAATAATGTAATCAGTAATGAAACCAGTACCTCATTACAAGAGCAGGATACAGAGAACCAAAAGCACCGCCCCGTAAAGTATATTTCCCGCAATAAGTTTTTACAGAAATACAACTTCCCCGCTACGATCTTCGATAGATATATCAGCACGGGCCGGTTACCATTTCACAGAGCCGGTAAGGTAATTGAAGTCGAAGAATATAGCACACTGGAAACGTTAAGACAGATAGAACTCGAAAACGCAGAAGTTGCCCGGACCCAATCTATTAAAAAGCCGGTCGCCAAGCCTATGCCGATAGTTTTAACCGGTGTACAGGGGATAAAAATAAGGAGGAAGAAACTGGATGCGTAACACTAACAAGAAAAAAAGATCAAAAGAAGATAAATACATATCTTACGATAGTTCCAATCAAAAATACCGGCTCCGCATGGATGGCGTAAACAAATACTTTGCGTCTAAGGAAGAAGCTATGGAGGAACGTAACAAACAGATGGCTATTACACAAATGCAGTCTGAAAAGTTCCTCTCCCCGGATACAACCCTGGAAGACTGGGTAGCATTTTACCTGACCGAATACTGTGTCTGCAGGCCAAGCGTAAAATCCGATTATCAACGTTTGCTGGAGAATTGTATTGATGAAAGCCTGTGGAAAAAACGGCTAATCGATATCAGCAAAAACGATCTAAACAAATGTCTACGTTATTTAATGAAGAAAAATCGGGCAATCAGCTCTATAAAAAAGGCTAAAGCTGTCATTAGCAGAATATTTACAGCAATTAAAGAAAACGAGCTTCTTCCAGAATCATTGTTGCCAAACCTGAAATTAATGAAAATTACAGAAGGCTGTACTGCACATATAGAAGAAGAAAAAAGGGCTTTTCCGACATCTGAATTAATAAAGCTGGTAACTGCTGCAACAGATTTTTCACCCAACAAAACGACCTGTTTAAAATACCGGGCAATCATTACACTGCTGATTTATACCGGTATGAGGAGATCTGAAGTGCTGGGCCTTTGCAAAAATAATATTGATGTTATTAATGACGACACTGTATTTATAAAAGTGCGGACCACATCACACGATTCTGATGCAAAAGTATCTCCGGAAAAAAAGCCCTGGAACATCACAACTGTCAAATCCAGAATTTCCAGACGCGAATTTAAGGTAACTGTCCCCGGAATAGGAAGCCTGATCAGACAGATAGAATCGATAAAGCATCCGACTATCACATACCAGTCTAATACGTACGATTTGTTATTCGCTACGAAAGCAGGGACGCCGATCAGCGAAAGAAATTTTACCAGAAATTTTGTAAAAATCCGCAAACTGGCGGGAATGGATGTAAAGTGCCACGAAATCCGCCACTCATACGCTACTTATCTGGCTAGTATTAACACACCGTATCTGGCTGCAGCGGAACGCCTGGGGCATTCGCCGGAAATGTATCTGAAACGCTACGGCCATGTTTACGATACAAGCAGGTCAAAGATCGACGAAAGTATAGCGGCACTGGCAAAAAATGATGCAGAAAATATTTCCAAGAAAGGAGATGATGAATAATATGAACATTATTTGTCAGTTAAAAGGCAGCACGTTCTGTGAAGGCCAGGACTTCTTGCGTAACGTTTTATCCAGCGGGCAGACCCTCCGGCCAGCGGATCTGAGACTGATCCGGCAGCCGGACAATCCTAAAGACCCCAATTGTATTCAGGTATGGTATGCACAGGAAAATGAAAGGGTCAGGCTGGGATTCGTTAATAAGGAAAATGCTCCCAGGCTAGCATCGTATATGGATTCTGGCGGCACAACCAATATCATTAGCGTTAAGTTTTACGGCGCGATTGACAAAGGGCAAAATGCAGGTATGTATTTTTTGGTAAATGCAGTAAGCCGGTAAAATTAAAAAATCCCGGAAGGAAGCTTTTGAATCCTTCCGGGATTTATAAATTTGCGCGCCGCCCTCTTACGACAGTTTTCAATTCCTACTAATTTATAGGTATTACGGAGCAATTTAATATTCTACTAAAACAGTAGGATATATTAACCATCTTCATCCCACCTAATCCCACGAGCCCTCATACCGTGTATGGTTCAGTGAATCTTCACTATCCGGAACCTGCGTTTTACTATATGCGTGTATATATGCGCGCGAGAACCACCACGTCCCCAAGATTTTTTTATACTATATCCGTCTTACTGTTTAAGGAAATTCCTTCCTAATTATGATATAATATAATATACGTTTATTTATAATACGCGGTGGCAGAACTGATGAATATACGAGGTGCGGACACATGGCTGGCAGCTTTTTTGCATTACTGAACAAAATACGGTCTGAATCATTTTCCGAAAAGGATAAGGGCACGAAATTTGAACGGCTGGTGCGGGATTATTTCCGTACGTCAAAACGGTTCATAGAACAGTTGGATCAGGTATGGCTGTGGAACGATTTCCCCTTCCGAAAAGATTTTGGCGGCAAAGACCTGGGTATTGATCTGGTAGCCAAGACCAAAGACGGAAGCTATTGGGCGATCCAGTGCAAATGCTATAACGAAAATACGGTTATTAATAAAGCTGCCGTTGATACGTTTATTTCCACGTCAGGCCGGACTTTTAAAAATGAAGCCGGCGCCACCACTAAATTCAGTTACCGCGTATGGGTCGCCACTACGGAAAGCTGGGGAGCTAATGCCAGGGAGACACTGGAAAATCAGGACATCCCTTGCAACATCCTGAACGGCTTTGATATCAATGACGATCCGACCGTTAACTGGGACAAGATCGAACAGGGCATGTACGGAACCAGCGCATCCGTCAAAGAGCAGCGGGAAGTAAAACCCCATCAGAAAAAGGCGCTGGAAAACGCACACGAATATTATAAAAACCACGACCGCGGCCAACTGATTATGGCCTGTGGAACCGGGAAGACGTTTACAGCCCTCCGGCTCGTGGAACAGGAAACGAAGAATAAAGGACTGATCCTCGTATTGGTTCCGTCCATTGCGCTGATAAACCAGACACTGAACGAATGGAACTCATATTCTACGAAACCCATCTACCCTATCTGTGTGTGCAGCGACAGTACAGCATCCAGAAGAAAAGTAACGGAAAACGATGACCTTACAGATACCCCCGTTGATTTAGCCATGCCAGCATGCACGGATGTTAAATCTATAGCGCGCCAGCTGTCTAACGCAAAGGATAAGGCAGAGGGCATGGTCGTAGTATATTCCACCTACCAGTCCATCGACGTTATTTCCGAAGCCCAAAAGTATTTATCCGGCAAGAAAAAGGATGCACAGGCTGAATTGTTTGATGATGGCCTGAATCACGACAGGGATTACACATTTGATTTTATCGTCTGCGATGAAGCCCACCGGACGACGGGAGCTACGTTAAGCGGTAAGGACGAGAGCCATTTTGTAAAAGTACATTCCAATGAAAATATAAAGGCCAGGCGGCGGCTATATATGACCGCCACGCCCCGGCTGTATGAAGAAAACACGAAGAAAAAAGCGGAGCAGAATTCCGTTATCCTCTGCTCCATGGACGACGAATCCTTATACGGCAAGGAATTTTACCGTATCGGGTTCGGGGAAGCCGTGGAAAAAGGATTGCTGGCAGATTACAAAGTCCTGATCCTGACAGTACGGGACAATACCCCCATGCCGGTATCCGTAATGGATAGCATTCAGGATAAGGATAAGGAAATCAACACCGACGAAGCCGTGAAGCTAGTGGGTTGTATCAGCGCACTTTCTAAACGGGTCGATCCCCCTTCGGATGATGTGAAGCTGATTGACCCGGGCCTGATGCACAAAGCGGTAGCCTTCTGTTCTCGTATCTCTAACTCCAAATCAATAGCTGCCAGCTATAACGAATACGCAAAACAGGTATCGGAGTTTTATGCGGAAGGCGAAGAAGAAACCGTAACCATCTCTGCCAAACATATTGACGGCGGTATGAGTGCCGGAGAACGGAATAAATTAGTTGCATGGCTGAAGGATGCCCCTACCAGCGGAACGGAATGCCGGGTATTAACCAATGTGCGCTGTCTTAGTGAAGGTGTGGACGTACCTTCGCTGGATGCCGTTATATTTTTAAGCGCGCGGAACTCCCAGGTTGATGTGGTCCAGTCCGTAGGCCGGGTAATGCGTACAGCTCCGGGTAAAAAGTACGGGTATATCATTATCCCAATCGTAATACCGGCTGGCGGCGATGCCAATGCCATTCTGGAAGACAACGAGCGGTTCAAGGTAGTATGGACGGTGCTGAACGCCCTCCGGGCTCACGATGACCGTTTCAATGCCTGGGTAAACAAACTGGAACTGAATGAGAGGAAACCGAAAGACGGCGGCTCTGTTATTATTGGCCCCGGCACAACGAAAGGCACTGGCGGGCTTGGTATTGGCGAAACCGGAGGAACCGGTACGAGAGATATTCCTCAGCAGCTTCTCCTGTTCGATGAACATATCCGGGATGCCCTGTACGCCAAAATGGTATCGAAAGTCGGCACAAAACGGTACTGGGAGCAGTGGGCCAACGATGTGGCTGCAATTGCGCTGCGCCATAAGGAGCGCATTAACCGGCTGATACAGGAAAATGAAAATTACAGGACAGCCTTTGACATGTACATGGACGGGTTGCATAAAAATATTAACCCGAACATTGACGAGGAAACGGCGAAGGACATGCTGTCGCAGCATATGGTTACAAAGCCGGTATTCGACGCGCTATTCGGCAACAGCTCCTTTACGGAAAGCAACCCGATTTCCAAGGCGATGAAACAGCTGCTGGAACTGGTAGACGAAACCGCTTACGAAAAAGATCAGGAAGTAATGAAAAACTTCTATAAGTCCGTACAGGATCGCTGCGAAGGCATTGACAATGCCAGCGGGAAACAAAAGATCATTATTGAGCTGTACGATAAATTTTTCAAGAAGGCCTTATCCAAGACCGTAGAAAAACTGGGTATCGTCTATACCCCTGTGGAGATCGTTGACTTTATTAACCAGAGCGTGGCCGACGTATTGAAAAAAGAATTCGGGCGTAAAATTGGCGACGAGAACGTACATATCATCGATCCCTTTACCGGAACCGGTACGTTTATTACCCGTATGATCCAAAGCGGATTAATCGAGCATAAAGATTTGCCGCGCAAGTACGAAAAGGAATTGCATGCCAACGAAATCGTGCTGCTGGCATATTACATTGCATCCGTTAATATTGAAAATGCTTACCACGACGTAATGGGCCAGGACGCAGAAACCTATACGCCCTTTAACGGCATCTGCCTGACCGATACTTTTCAACTGTATGAAGATCAGGATAACGACGTGGAACGGTTAAAGTTTGCAGACGTATTCCCACAAAACTCAAAACGTGTCATTGCGCAAAGCAAGATTCCGGTACAGGTTATTGTTGGAAATCCTCCGTATTCAATAGGGCAAAAATCGCAAAATGACAATGCGCAAAACGAAAGCTATCCTAAACTGGAAAAACGTATTGAGAATACATACGCCGAATTATCCAATGCGAATCTAAAAAAAGGCTTATATGATAGTTATGTTAAAGCATTCCGCTGGGCCAGTGATAGGTTAGATAACAAAGCTGGTGGAGTAATTGGTTTTGTAACTAATGCGGGCTGGCTAGACGGTGCCGGTATGGATGGCATGCGCAAATGCTTTGAAGAAGAATTCAGTAGTATTTACGTCTATAATCTGCGGGGAAACCAACGCACAATAGGTGAAATGTCCCGCAAAGAAGGGGGAAAAATTTTTGGTAGCGGCAGTCGTGCTCCGATTGCCGTGACCGTTCTCGTAAAAAATCCCAAAGCTAAAACCAAAAAGGCTACGATTTATTATCGGGAAGTAGCGGATTACTTGACACGAGAAGAAAAACTTGCATCAGTGGTAAAAATTAAGTCTGCTGCTGATACAAAATTCACGCAGAAAGTACTAAAGCCTAACGAAGAAGGAGACTGGCTAAATCAACGTAGCGATATATTCAGCAGTATGATTCCTATTAATCCCGACAAAAAATTTGACGATGCCTCAAAATCGTTCTTTTCTACATTGGCAATAGGAATGGTCACAAGTCGCGATTCGTGGATTTATTCGTTTTCACATAAAAATATTAAAAGTCGAATACCGGCAATGGTATCATTTTACAATCAGCAAGTTAAAATCTGTAAAAAGCGTGAATTTCAGAATAAAAAAATTGGAGACATTATTGATAACGATAAAAAGAAAATCAGTTGGTCGGCCGGACTAAAAAGTTCTTTAGCTCGTGGAACCATAGCAGAATATAATGAAAATTTGATTCGTTGTAGTTCATACCGTCCGTTTAATCAGGAAATTTATTATGCCGATACTTTATTTATCGAACGCCCCGGGGTGTTTAAAAGCATCTTCCCCATGCCTGATGCTAAAAATTTGTTAATCTGTGTCAAAGGCATTGGTGATAGAGCATTCTCCTGTCTGATAACAAACAAAATTCCTGATTTACAGCTTATTTTCAATGGTCAATGCTTCCCCCTCTACTGGTACGAAGAAAAGAAAGACGAATCCAATATAGGTCTGTTTGATCAGCTGAATGAAGACAAAGGTCCGGAATATATCCGTCACGATGGGATTACCGATTATATATTGAAGGCCGTGCGGGACAAATACAAGACGAACGCCATTACGAAGGAAGATATTTTCTATTATGTCTATGGTCTGCTGCATAGCCAAGATTACCGTACCCAGTTCGCTGCCGATCTGAAAAAGATGCTACCCCGTCTTCCTCTGGTAGATACGGTTGCCGATTTTAAAGCGTTTATGAATGCGGGCCGCGCCCTAGCCGATCTGCACCTGAATTACGAAAACCGTCCGGCTCCGGTAGGCGTTACCGTGGACGGAGATAACGGCAGCAATTATCACGTAACCAAGATGAAGTTCCCCAGTAAGGATAATACATCGGAAATAATTTATAACAGTCAGATCACGATAAAAAATATCCCGCCGGAAGCATACGAATACGTCGTTAACGGTCGCACAGCTATCGGCTGGATAATTGAACGGTATCAGATTAAGACGGATAAGGACAGCGGTATTGTCAACGATCCTAACGACTGGGCTATTGAGCATGGGAAACCCAGATACATATTGGATCTGCTTTTAAGCATTATCACTGTAAGCGTAGAAACAATGAAGATTGTGAAAGGGCTGCCAAAGCTGAAGTTTTAAAGAATCGGCCCATAAAAAATGGCGCCGCCGGCATTATAAAACGAAAAAGAGAAAGGTGTGGTCCAGTTGGCAAAGCTGATTTCAACTGAAAAAATATCGTTAAAAAACCATCCGGAGATTAAAGAAGACACGATCCAAAGTTATATTTTTGAGAATCCGTCTGTCCTGGGGTTAGGTGACCTGACGGCAATTCGCAGAGAAAAGGTCCAACCTTCCGGTGGAAGATTGGATATACTGCTGACCAATGATGACAACACGACCCGGTATGAAGTTGAAATCCAGTTAGGTGCTACCGATCCAAGCCATATTATCAGGACGTTGGAATACTGGGATACAGAAAAGAAACGTTATCCGCAGTATGACCATTGCGCCGTTATCGTCGCCGAAGAGATTACCGGGAGATTTATGAATGTTATTTCGCTGTTCAATGGAACCATTCCGTTAATTGCGATCCAGATGTCAGCTTTTAAGAACGGAGATGACATATCCTTATCCTTCATAAAAGTGTTGGACCGGGTTACCTACGCTACTGATGAAGAAGAATCTTTTGAAGTTGCTGACAGAAATTACTGGGAAACTCGTAGTACGCCAGCTATTATGAAATCAATTGATACAATTTATAACGATATTAAAGAATACGCGCCCGGCTATGAACTTAAGTACAATAAGTTTTATATCGGCCTGGCAAATAACGGTGTAGTTAAAAATTTCGTTTCGTTCAGGCCCAAAAAGAAGTTCTTCTATCTGAGGATAAAAGGCGAAGAGGACGCCGAGATTCAAGAAGCTGCAGAGGCCGCCGGAATAGATATTGCTTATGATTCAAGCCATAAGCATTACGAAATACGTTTAACCAATCATAAAGAATATAAGAATCATAAAGAATTAATTGATAAAATGATAGAGAATTCTATAAAGTATTTTAATATTTCAGAATAAGGAATTTATTGCATCGTGGCGTTGAAACTGAAATTTTATAACGCATGCCGTTATAATAGTCGCGCGCCGACATTATAGACCGAAAGGAAGGAGATGCAAAATGTTACAGCCTATTGAATTGATCGTGGATAACCGGAGGGCTTTAGATGACTTCCGGCGTTATACAATGGAAGAGGTTAAGAGTATAACCGTTGCCCCGGCCGCCGATATTATGGACGTTAAACGTCGCGAGGTCGCATGCCTGAAGCCAAAGGAAATGGTTCTTCAGATCCATCTTACTAACGGTGACAATGTTGAATTTCCCTTATCTGAATGGTACTTTGACTTTACTTATGACATTGTTCAAGATGAATCAGTAAAATAATTTTTAAGGGTTCCTGGAAAATAACAGAGCCGCGTGTCGGAACATATAAAACCGGCGCGCGGCCATTTTATTGATCGGATTACCAAATATAACATTTCGTAAGATAAAAGGTTGACAAAGAAAATTATTCGATGTATAATTCGAGTAGGTTGGTAGGTTGGTAGGTTTGTAGGTTGGTAGGACTTCGGACTGATCACGTAAATTATGTTTTGAGTAACGAGGAGGAATGAGTTATGTTTAACAAAAACACTGACGTTGATACTGTAGTTGATTTGGCTAAAAAAGCGGTTAAAAACGTGTTACCAGGAGAGATCTTCACGTTACGGGATTTATTTCCGGCTATTGAATGGAAACGGCTTCCACTGAAAACCCGCATTCAAATTGGTTCCAAGTTTTTTGATGATTTCAACAATGGTAAGATTCCGGGGATTGTTGAGTATGGCAAAACGGCGCAACGTCAACAACGTTATAAAAAGGTAACGTCAGTTGGAGATGCTGATGAAGAGACACAGGCGTTTTAGAAAGACGCGTTGAAAATCTTCTCTTGGAATTATAAAAAAATCGATGTTTTTTCTGGATTCAGTTCAATTAACTATTTCTGAGAGGAAACGTGTGTCAGAAGATATAAATAATGATTAACGTTGATACTGATGTAAGCGCTTTATTGACTGAAGCTAAAATAAGCTTGAACAATGTTCTGAATGGTGAATTTTTTACAGTCGGTGACCTGTTTAGAAGAGTAGAGTGGCAACGTATTCCTTTAACTAAACGTTTGCAACTGGGCGCACGTTTTTTTGGTGAAGTTAATAAGGGCGCAATAACAGGAATAGAACCGATAACAAGAACACCTCGAACGCAGCAGCGGTATTGGAAGCAGATACCTGGCTTTGCTGATGATGTTAAAGGATTTTGGTAAATAATAATGGAGGCGACGGCAGTATGATAAAAAATCTCGACGGAAAAGTAATCAAAGTAATGCCTCATAATAGTGAATACGCAGCCTGGAAAAAGAAATTAACGGTTACCGAATTTAACGCAATAGCTGACGAAGTTGATAAGCTTATAGACGCTTCCAATGGAAAATTCGTACCAAGCTGGCAGGATATTGATTGGACCGGTTCTATATTTAAGCCATTAGTAACAGCATGCGGAGGAGACGAAAACCTTTCCGGTATGTTTTACGGTCTTATTTGCTGGGATGTTATTCAACAAAAATCCGAAGCTTGGACATTTACTAAATTTGAAAAAAACGGAAGAGAGTTTTCAATTTATTTTTTAAATCCATAATCAAATTTGTTATATGATTCTCTTAGAGAAAGAGTGTAGAAAATGATGCAGAATGAAAAAGAAAAAATACTGATGTACGGCCTGACTGCCAAGCAGGAAAATCTGGTGAAAGAACGACATGGAACTGCGTATGAAATTGTAAAGACCGATTGCTTTACAGACATTATTGCCATTCCGGTAGAGATGGTTGTTGTGAACCCTGAAAAGATGTCTTTGACGGAACAAAAGCAGATGAACGAGGTGTTTCAACACGACAATTCTACGTTAATTCTTTTTACCAACGAATTTGATAAAGATGTTATGCCAAACCTGAAATACTGGGCGCGCTTTGAAGATTATATGAACAGAGCCCAAATGGAAGGTAATTCTTTTGCTTATGTAAAGAAGTTGTGCGATGCCAGGCTGGCTGCTTATTTCCCGGCGGGCATACCGGACTTTGTCAATGAAAGATACCGGCAGGAATTAGAGTACATCGAAGAATGTGACGGAGCGGATGCGTTACGCCTTTATTATGAATTCTCAGTTGCAGCGAAGGAAAATAACGCTGTTGTTAGTACCCGTTTACAGGGATACAATCTGTTCGTAAGGTTTCTTTTGGGAAATTCGCCCATAGACCCACTGTCTGCATATAGGTATTGCCCCCATTGCGGATATGGGGAGCAGATAGCTGATATTGCTTTTGGAATTGATGCTCCCGAAAAAAGCTGCCCGGTATGCGGTGAACATCTCCTTGCAAGGGGATACTCATTGCATCCTTTGTTCGTATGGGGTAGCGCTTCAGAGAAAAAGCCCTTTGGCGTGCGTGATGAGGAGTTTAAGTGTCCGTCAGGATTATATCCGGTGTTAGTCAATCGAATCAAAGAATTATATGTGGGCTGTCAGGTTGTACCTTGGTTGAGTTCTCTGCTTACTGAAGAAGATGAAATAGAAAAAGAAGGAGTCTGTGTTTTGCCGAAAGGAAAAGATCTGCAGAAGGATTATCCCCATTTCGTAATTCAAGCTAAAAGCGGAGAAATAGGTATGGACGCTTGGTCGTTAGGAACTGCGGAAAATGGGATTCAGGCTATTATCCTGAACACAGACCCATTGCCTGATGCAATTGCAGAAGCTAAGGGAAATGTTGACCGCGACTGTATCAAGCAAGCGGAAGAAAAAATGAAAACTATTACTGCGGAAGAGCTGATCAATACGGGCTTATTAAACGAAAACGAGGTTGCTTCATTGAAAGCTATGCCCATTGCATCCCGGTTTCAACTGACGGAAGCCCTTGCGGTAGCAATCAATTCGTTTGGAGAATCGGGCAGCACCCCTTGGAAGGAAAACCCGTATAGCCTGAACACAGAAAAGAGTTTTTATACCCGCGAGACTTTGTATGAAAGGCTGCTGAAACTCGGACTGTCAGAGACCGATGCGTTCAATGTCACTTCGTTTGTGCGGAAAGGAAAAGCATCTACAAAATTTGGGAGTGGGAAATGGTTGCAAATGGTCAAGGAGTTCTCACTTCCGAAAGAATTAGTGGATTTTTGTCAAAGATACAAGTATCTGTGTAACAGAGGCTATGTGCTGGAACGACTGTGGCTTTTGACGATTTATACAACAGTGATAGGTTGTGTTGGAGTTACCAAAAAATCATAAAAAAGCTGTATTGCAAATACTATAATATCGTGAAAATATTCTGTTCAACATTCCAATTTTGATTTATGGCAAGTCTTAAAAAGCATTAAGGCCGTAGTCCGGTTTGATAAATCGGGCCGCGGCCTTTTTTTATTCCCATAAATCCCACCGGCGGGTACATACATATTCCCCCTTCTCTTCCCGTATCAATGGCTGCACAGGCGGCAGGTTAGGATGGATATGCTTGCTTGCCTCTTCTTCCGTAGCAAATATTCTGTTATAAGGGAGCCGGATTATGCTCTCGTCTGTATTTTTACGGAACCGGATCGTGACAAACCAAGAAGATGCCGTTACGACGGTTGCAGGAGTAACAAAGCGTCCACAGATAAGAAAATATACGTGCTGGCCGGGTTCGTATTTCGTTTTCATAGTATCGCCTCATTTTTATATAGAACTTATGTTTTATTATAACATTAGTAGGCGTAAATGAAAAGAAGGAAAATATTATTTCATACAGAAGCATATCGGGAAAATAATGGCGGCGCGCGGCTATTTTTATTGACCGGCTAACCGGGAAAATCTTATAATGATGTTAAAAGGAGCCGCCAGAATGTTAGATATTATTCGCAGAGAAACCAAAAGAATATTAGTAGACACATGGGTAAATGGGTTGACGGTGGAAGTCTGCCTTATCTATTTACTCGGCGTAGCTGTAGTATCTTACTGGCAAGAGGCCCCGGCTATTTCTATCGCTTTACTATTGCTTGGACTTGCTTTATTTTGTAAGGTCATCAACATTCTATATAAAACAAATTTGTATTTCTGCATCGCAATGGTTGTTATAGGGTTGCTGACGTTATTGGTATTCATATGAATGTGGATTGGCATGTGCAAAAAGATGCTTAACATGCGCTAATGATTTTTATAAATCGTAAGCCGGAATATATAATTGCCGGCCACATCTGTATTTCTCAAAATTTTGGGAGGCATACGCAATGATAGATCACTTTTCACAGAAAACGATTGAAAACCTGGGGTATTACGTTTACGTATATTCCGATCCCAAAGATCATAAGCCGTTTTACATTGGAAAAGGTAAAGGGAACCGGGTGTTTTCACATCTAAAGGATAGGGACGGCAGCGATAAGGCTAATAAGATTGCGCAAATCCTGGAACAGGGAAAAGAGCCGATTATTGAAATCCTTGCGCATGGCCTGGATGAAGAAACGGCAAAAAAAATCGAGGCGGCGGCCATTGATTTAATTGGCGTGAACAACCTGACCAATCAGCAACGGGGTTATGAATCTGACGAATACGGTATCGTTGAAGTAACCGCGCTAAATGCAAGGTTCCAGAAAGAGGAACTGGAAGCAAGCGATATTACAGATAACGTAATGATGATCAACATCAACAAGCTGTATCGTAGCAATATGACGGCCTTCGATCTGTATGAAGTGACCCGTGGGTATTGGCGCGTCAATATTGCCAAAGCGGAAAAAGTTAACTACGTTTTTTCCGTTTATGGTGGCATCGTTCTGGAAGTGTATCAGGTCTCCGGTTGGTTCGAAGAACTGGCAACGATGATGCATTCCCGGCCTGATGTCAGTGATGATTTGTATGAATCAGATTGTGATGAAGAAGATGCCGGAAACAAACGGTATGAATTTGTCGGACGTATTGCTCCTGAAGTTATTCGGAAGAAATACGTATTCAAATCCGTAGAAGCTTTTTATGGGAGCGGGAGAAGGAATCCCATCCGGTATATTTTTAATAAAGTTGAATAGTTCCGCGATTATAAATCGCCGCCGCGGTCTTCATAATAAAGATAGAAACTGGATGAAAAATCCCCTTTTGTTTTTACAGGAAACAATTAACTACTGCTGTTATTATTGAATGTTCCCTGTTGATTTATTATAATATTATTATAAAGAAATATATTGCTGACCTAATCGTGATTTATGGGAGGATACATATGGCGTGGGACGATTATGATATTTCTGTTCACGAACACGAAGAGCAAATTAAACGCATAGATAATTCCGTTGATGTGCTTTTTGATAAAATTGAAAATGGAACCGGAATAACAAATCACGGGTATACCGTAACAATTGATAATTGCACTTGCCCTGATTTTATAACGAGGAAACTTCCGTGTAAACATATTTATGCGCTTGCAAAACAGTTAAAGCGTTTCATTGTTCCGCAAAAGATGGAACGTAAAAAAGATTTAATTGTCGAATTAAATGAAAACGGGTTTAGCCAAGAATGGGCGTTTGTTATACGAAAATGTAATTACCCAAGCTTAGACATCCGATGGAACGATGTTATGAAATGTTACACCCAGGGAGAAGACTTCCACTTCGATGTAGGGACTGTTTTTTATGATACACCGGTGGCCTACTCTAATGAAGCATGGGGGGATGTATTACCTAAAATTAATTTTTCCATCCAGGTACTTAGTTCCACAACCAATTTTCGACATTATAAACTTGAGACGAAAGACAACATCTTATACGCAATGCCCAGAATGGAGTACGGTGTAACATCATTTAATGTGTACAAGGTAGATCGCAGTATAAACAAAGAAGTTTTCTATAAAAAATTCTCTTGCAGTAACGAATCATTTATCGCTTTACTAAGAGATGGCTTCTGCAAAAGCTTTAGTGGCGAAGATATTAATATTAAAAACTGGAATGAATAAAAGCAAAATGGAAAATTGGATTAAAATTTGGGATGCAGCAATACATACGACAGAGCATGCTGCTAAAAGAATAAAGTCTGCTAAGTCCGCTGAATTAACACCTATAAAAATAGACAAAAAAGAAATGTACGGGTATTTCAGGGGCTCGCACGGTCATTATGAAACTTGGCTGAATGAATGCAGTTGCAATGATTTCAGACGCTATAGGCTACCATGCAAGCATATTTACAGACTTGCTATTGAACTTGGTTTTTTAAATGAAAAAGCAGATACAGATGCACATTTAATACCGCAAGCAAAAAATCAAAAGGCTAGCTTGCCTGAAACAATTGATATTGTCGAAACGCTTACTGAATATGCCCAAAGAACGCTCGGTGATATTGCCCGCAATACAAGCAGCGCAAATCCTGAAATCAGGGTTAATTCGAATGAAGAAATCAACGAGCTTTTGCAATCCGGCCTTTTGGTACGCATTGGCTGTAATGTACAAGAAAAGATTAATTTTGGATTAAAGAAAGAAATCGCCCAGCTATTAATTTCTCACGGAATTTCATTTTCAAAGTCAGCTAAAAAAAGCGATTTAGAAAGAATCTGCCTGTCTAGAATACCAGACGAAGCAAAGAAACACTTTGGTATTATTTGCAGTTTCAATGTCCGAATACCGGACTGTTTCAGCAGACAAAACATTCATTACTATTTGCACAGAAAATACGATTTCTCTGATTGCGTTGACGAAGAAGCGAACTCACTGCCCTTAATCAGAGCCACACTTCCTGACGATGCAGTTACCGGCGAACTTATTAAACGCGGGTACTATCGACCTGATGACATAGAGAATCAGGATAAAAATATTGAAGCCGGAAGAATTGCAGTAAAACTAAGCCGGACTTAAAATTGGCTGCCGCGGAATTTTATTGCTGCGAAATACAGGAGAAAAATTTATATGCCTAAAATGGTATGGAGCTGCCTAACCCCTCTGCAGTTAGGGAAATATGCTGAATACTATGCGAAAATGGAATTTACATCGTATGGGTATGATGTATATACGTCTGAAGTTGATGACCATGGCGTAGACTTCGTAATTAAAGATGGCGTTAATGGTTTCTACGAGGTTCAGGTTAAATCGCTCCTGAAGTCAAACTACGTTTATATTCCCAAGGATAAAATCGTGCCGGACAAACGGCATTTAATCTGCTTGCTTCTGTTTTCCGACGGCAATCTCCCCGACGTTTACATTATCCCGGCGGAGGTATGGCTAGCCCCCAATGCCGTATTTGTTGACAGGGATTACGGGAAACCCGGACTGAAAAGTAAACCGGAATACGGAATATACGTAACGCGAAAGACATTACCTTTGCTGGAACCCTATAGAGAAGAAACATACTTTAATAGATAAATAACGAAGCCGCAGCTTCCGAATATTGATCCGGAGGCCGCGGCTATTTTTTATACTTCGCAATCACAGACGGAATCGGATTCCGGATACCCCGGATACTTTTTTCAACAAAATACTTTTTTATTACCGGGCCGATTCCATATTTAAACCGTCCGCGCCCAACTGTAAAACGATGTTTCCTACAATCCTCATATTTACTGTAATTATATAAATCCTTAGTCGTTTTTCAGAATAAGCGATATTAGATGCGCTCGCGCTCGGGACCTGGTATAAATCATCATTTTCGTTCCAAAATAGAATCACAGTAAAATCATTTTACTATTTATTGAAAAAAGTATCCGGAGTATCCGAAGCCGCATGGTTACTGGTTCTATCGATACTGTGATTTCAGATTACTATCCGGAATTAAAAAGGAGCGGCCAGATTATGGCCGCTCGCAATTATAATTTTAACTTTGTATAAAAAAGTATCCGGGGTATCCGGAACCGCATTATTCCTCTGGTTCTGTCGCCCCATCCTCGTGATCTTCACTGCGCAACCTGATACCGGTATATACGACGCACTTTTTAGCATCGAATTCCTTTTTATAGCCCAGGCTCTTTAGCCGATTGCCGAAGCCTGGTATATGCTTCTTATACTCCTGACGCGGCAGATTATTAAACTCCCGCCAGTCATTATAGGATTCAAATAAATCCAAGGACTGAATCGTATCTTCCGGATTATCTGTAGCGATTATTTCTTCCTGGCTGAACGCATATACCGGGTCTTCTTCATACATCAGTGCCTGTGTATATTCCTGAATGACTAGTGGTTTATTCTTGGTGACATTTTCTTTAAAGGAACGCATAGCGCCTCTAACGATCCATGCCAAGATACCTTCGCATTCTTCCCGTAACTTTTTGTTCAGATCGGTATCCACTTTACTGTTTGCAATTGTGATATTAAACGGGATCAGGCACAGTCTACGTAAGTTCGCACGAAGCCGCCAGTCAAATTTCGGCACATAGTTTCCGCAGAAAACAATTTTGTAATGTACGCTATTATTATTGTTTGAATCAGACTTTTCATACAGGTCGCGGATATTAGGCGACTCACCAGACGCAATTCCACGAACCAGTGCTTCATCCAGCCGATGTTTACCGTCATTCTCATTTGTGATTACCATGCGGAAATTTTTAGCCTTCGCAAGCGGTGAATTAAGTTCCGTGTTGCTTTTACTTTCACTCAGTGCTACTTTGTTCATCGTAGTAACAATCTGAGGGAACAATGTTTCATACAACAACTTTAACAGCGTGCTTTTACCGTTTTGCCCCGTTTCACCATGGAAGACGAAGAACGCTTCCTGATTCGTGCAACCAGTTATGCAGTATCCCAGCGCCAGCTGCAGATAATCGATCCATTCCTGATTACCGCCGGAGATCTCGTTCAGGAACTGCAAGAAGCGTGTTGGTTCCGGTGCATTCGGATCATAATTAACTTCCGTCCGCCGCGTAATATATAACTGACGGTCAAAGGGAAGCAGCTCCCCGGTACGTAGATTTATAACCCCGTTTCCCGCTCCCAGTAAGTCATCGTGCGAATCCAACTGCTTTTCCGATATCGTAAAATCTTTATATGACTGGGCATAAGCTATGACACTGTTTTTGCCCGCAGTAGTACCGAAGCTTTTGATCTTCTTTAAGAGGCCGGCTTCGGTCTTCTTTATTTCTTCGGTATCATCGCTCTGTTCTCTGGCAATTGCTTTAATTGTTGCTTTCAGCCCCTGATACATATCCAGTGCCTGTGATTTGATTTCCTGCTGCCGGCCATCTTTTACCCAGCAACCATCTTTGTATACAAGCCACGTTTCCTGTTCCTTGCAGAACCGGACATTGCCATCCATATACTCAAACAGCATAGAGGCGTTGCCGTCGTTATCACCATCGAATCGCAGCAGTGGGCGGTAACGGTCGCATCGATCAAATTCGGGGTGCCGTTCCAGATATTCCATCGCATTGTCAATCGACATGCGCCAGTAGTCTTCCCGGTCCAGTTTCCCCCTGTGATCTCGGTCCTTACCGCATGCGTACGGAGAAGCCATAAACAGTTTTCGTACGGCTTCCTCGTCCCCATCGCATATTAAGAGCAATCTGCAGATCAGGGCCATATCCGCTTCACTGTCTGATTCTTTCGTATGATTACCCTGCCATAATAGCGCCAGCCAGCTACGAGGATTTTGGAGCTTGTCCTGCAGCCGGTTCAGATAAAGCTGTTCAACACCCAGTTCTTCCAATCGTACCGGAAGCGTTGCTCCGTTCTCTTCCTTTTCCGTAAAGTATCTGTCGTAGATAAAGTCAAGAAGCTCCTGTTCCTCTTTCAGTGTTCCGGCTTCATTATAGGCGCCACCAGTCACGGTAAAGAACCTGGCCGAAGGATATACTTCGATAGCCATGCCGCCGCCCAGGTTATTATTTTTGCGGCCGGTTCCCTTCCACTTTCCTTTTACATACATGTGCAGTCCGGTTCCACTGGGACTTACTTCAACGTAGGAACCGCACCGAGCCACGAGAGACTGAATTTCTTCATTAGTAATACGCCCGTCTTCGATAACGTGGTCAAAGTCGATACCGATGATACCGGAGGCTTCCGTGAACACATATCCGATGCCACTAATTCTTTCCGGATGCTCAACGTAATAGGCTTCTGCCTGTGCGAAAGTGCCCCATGTACCGGAAAGTGTAACGGATGCATTTCCGCCTGTCCGGGGATTCTTCGGCACTTTCGTCTGTTTCCCGTTCCGTTCTTCCAACGACCAGCAGACCCAGTTCTTCTGCAGCTTCATTTCTTCCGGAACAGCGGAATAATCGGTTTTCGGGGTTCCTTTTGTATCCGAAACGATTGTTTCTTCTTTACCCTCATTCTGTAATACTTTCAGCCATCTGCTAATATCCACGACTCTGCATTTGGGGGTAGACATCTCTTGTAAATTTTCCATTTCTTACCTCGTTAAACTTTAATAATGGCGGGAAAGGATAAGTCGATGCTTACCCTTTCTGACCGCCAATCCTTTTACAGGCGTTTGGTTGCCTTTAAAAAATCCTCGTAGGCAATGACCTGCAGTGCGCTCTCGCAGGATGCGGCAACCGTTTTAAACCGGGTAATGTATTGCCCGCGTTCCAACTTGCGCAGCGTCTTATCGCAGATCCCTGCGGCCTGGGCCAGCCGTTTTTGGGAAATGCGTAGCTGCAACCGGGTGGCATGGATTTCCGCGCCGACCCGCTTCCATTCTTCTTCGTGCTTCCGGATATAGGCTGCACGTTCTTCTTTGGAATATTTGACGTATACCTTATACATAACGTTCTTCTCCATCCAGAAGCTGGGCTACGTCAATACCATAGAGCTTCGCTAACGCTGCAACGGCTTCAGCGGGAATACGGCTGAAGCCTTCTTCATACCGCCAGAGCGTTGATTTGGGAATCCCGGAATACCGGGAAGCCATGCCAAGGCTCATATGGCGCTGCTTCCTTGCAGAAGCCAGTTTTTTAGAAATTCTCATAAGAATTCCTCCGTAAAAAATTGAGGGCGAAGGTTTAGCGGCTTCCGTTGAAACCGTTCTATAAATGAATTACCTGGGGTTCCATTTATAAAACACACCCCCCTAAAAAAAAATTTCAAAAATTTTCCGACCCCCCAGTGGCCCTGATTCTTTTAATGAATCGAAAAAAATCCCGCCCCGTGGGCCTGATGATTGACCGCTTGTGTTCCGGCACAGGCGGTCTTTTTTATTGCTCCGGTGAAGCGACGTATGGCCGACGACACAGGCTGGTATACACCCTATTTAGGGTATGGAGGGTTTGTATGAAGATGAAGAAAAAAGTTGAAAACGTTGTCGCTGTTATCTGGGCAATGGCATGGCTGTTATCTTTGGCAGCGATGGATATTACGGTATCCATCGTGAACGAGATGCGGGCCACGCTGGGAGAAGACGGAGAACCAATCAGTATTCTTGCATTCCTGTGGCTGATGGCATCTTCCGTTGTCATTATCGGTTTTACAGGGATGCTGATTGCCGTACTGAAAGTCAATTAAAAGAGAGGAGAGCTGAAAAATGATTACATTGAATGAACAGCAGAAAAAGGCAGTATCACAGATTAACGGAGCATCGTTAATAATTTCCGGCGCGGGGACTGGCAAGAGCACAGTGCTGGCAGCGAAGGTAGCCGCAATTCAGGATTATTACGGAGAAAAAGTACCGGGTATCCTGGCACTTAGCTTCACAAAACGAAGCACGGCAGATTTGGCGGCGCGGATCGTTAATACGCGCGGGGTAAGTGTGATGAACATTACCCAGTTTTTCTACAGGGTACTCCGGGCCAACGGGTACGGGGCCTTTAAGGTTATCACCGATGAATACGCCCGTCAGGCTCTCGTCAGCTTATCTATCGCCGCTACAGGCCTTACCAAAAAGGTGGATGAGGCGGAGGTATTATCTGCGCTGGAAACAGGAAGGGCAGACAATTCTTCCGTGAAGAAAGTCATAGCGAAATACTACGATTTAATGAAGCAGAACCGGATTATGGATTTTTCCGCGATACCTGTGTTTGCCGCAGAAATGGTTAAAGCGGTTCCTACTGTGGCAAAAAAGATCCGGAAGCAGTACCCGTTCGTCCTTATCGACGAATTCCAAGACCTTAATCCTGATCAGTGGCTGGCTATCAGGTTGATATGGCCCAAGGGAAGCAACATTACAGCGATCTCTGATTATCGCCAGTGCATCTATGGTTTTCGTGGAGCCAAGAAAGGCATTATCGACGAATTCCAAATGTTCTATGGCGCAGAAAAATTTGAATTAAATTTGAACTATCGTTGCAGCCCCTCCATATTGTCCATTGCCAATCCGATCCATCCGCAGTATTCCCCACTTATCGCTGCAAAAGAAGATAATGGGATCAGTCCCATATTTACCGCTGCTATGAATCCTGAAGATGAAGCTGCCAACGTGGTCAGACAGATAAAAGACCGGCTTAATAATGGCGCGCGGCTGGGCAATATCGTAATCCTGTACCGTTCTCTGCCAGCGATCCCCTGTGTCATAGAGGCTCTGCTCAAAGCAAAGATCCCCTTCGTTAAGATCGGTGCGGACCCGAACCGCTGGAGCCATTATCCCTATAAGCAGTATCTGGAGCTGTTACGCTTTGCGGCTGATCCGGATATTGCCGACTGGAAGCAGTGCTGCAAATACCTAGGCATTGATTACGAAATGCTGAAACAGGCACAGGCCATCGTGAAAGAGGAAGAAGGCCTGACGATACAGGATGTGTTGCTGCGCCTTCCTATGCTGTCAGTGGAAACAAAGACGAAACTGGCTTTTATCTCCGATTTGGCGGCGCGCAGAAATATAAGGACGATGCCGCTACGCGATCTGATTATTGACCTGTGGGATAACATTGCCAGGGAATACTTCAACGCAGAAAACGATACTATTCTTGCGGATGTTCTGAATACGATGGAAAAATACCCCACACTGGCAGAGCTTCAGGAAGATATTTCCAATCTGCAGAAGCAGTATGCGTACATGGCGAGGCTCATAAAGAATAAAAGCACGGACTATATCCGTATTATGAGTATCCACAGCAGCAAGGGATTGGAATTTGATACGGTCTTTTTAGTTGGCGCCGCGGAAGGTATATTGCCCGATCTTTCCCACGAAAACGTTGATCTGGCTGAAGAGGCCAACCTGGCTTACGTGGCAGCCACAAGAGCCAAAGAGTATCTGTATATCAGCTACGCCACTCACAACAGCAAAAGTAAAGACGCGATAGCACCATCCCGGTACTTCGCCAAATTTTTCAACAAAAAATAACTCCGGAACGCATAAGCGAACCGGAGCTTTTTTATTTTATTAATTAAAAGAAAGGATGACGGAAATGATTACAATGCAAGAAGCAAGTGAAAAACTGCTGGAAATGTTCAAGACTCAGGAATTCGGTCCCCAGCTGGCGCTTACCATTATTAAACGCCGGGATGATGATCCGGTAAACGCGCTGCCCTGTAACAAATGGAGCATCGGAAACCATATGCTGATGTGGATAATTGGCCGTACCGATGCAGCAGCTACCTTTTTGCAGTGGAAAAACCTGAACCGGCGCGTTGTTAAAAATGCAAAGGCTTTTCCCATATTATCGCCAATCACATGCAAGATTAAGAAAAAGAAGGAAGACGGAACCGAGGAGGAACACGTTATCGTCCGCGGCTATCGTGCGATCCCCGTATTCCGTATCGAAGACACTATTGGTGTCAGTCTGACGCAACCGGATTATACGCCGCCGAAGCTGCCGCCCTTATATAACGTCGCTGAGACCCTGGGGGTTAAGGTGCGATGGCAACCAACACCCCGCAATGCCTATGGATATTACAGCCCGAAGGACAATGAGATAGTTATGGGAAGTGGTTCAGACGCAGTATGGCTCCACGAATTAAGTCACGCCATACGCGAAACGCTGGCAGATACCAATGCTGATCCGGCCCGGGAAGAAATTATAGCAGAGACTACGTCAGCTGTTCTGATGGCAATGCAAGGCGATAACCATTACCAGCAACAAGCCTATGAATATATCCGACATTACTGTTCTGACAAATCCCCGGAATTTGTAATTAAAACGGTTATGGGCGTGCTGAAAGACGTAGAGGAAGTTATCAATAAGATACTGGATGCGGCAGCGAAGAGTGTTAGTACAGTCGCCGAACAGCCGGCGCTTTTTTAAACAGGAGGTGGTCATAATGGATGAAACTTTTACCGAAAGACAGCAGCGGGAGAACCAACGTCAATATAAGCAATGGCTATCTTGTGGCTTCAAGGGCGAAATGCACCTGAACGACTGCGGATGGTGCGACAACGGCATCAGCTTAAGCAAGCACGAACAGGCGAAAAAGATTATTCTGTTTGATAAGCATCCTTTTTCTGCGCATATCGAATACCTTTCGTTGCCCAATGGAAAATGGATCGTGGGTTCCTGGCTTAATTGCCCGTTGCATGGCTACTGCCATGGAATCAGTGTATGGTCTAAACAGTACAAAAGTGAATCTGACGCCATTAATGCAGAACTTGACCGCATCGAAAAAGCCCTGGAGGAAAGGGACAGAAAGAAATTTGTACTGGATGCGCTACAGACGTGTCGAAACCGTTATAAGGAGCCGTCCTTACTCGAAGCTGCGTTTGAGCCAATGTCACAATTTGAGCAGATCACACTGTTTTGATTCAGTCATTAATAACCGGAGCAGTCATACAGGCTGTTCCGGAATTTTTATTTTTAAAACAGTCTAAAATTTAGACTGTTTCAGATAACTTTAAGGAGGTAAAGTTATGCACTTATTAGTTTTTATTTTACGCAACGATATTACCAACGAGGCCGTTGACGACGTAACCGTCCTGAATGAGCTTCCCTTAGCTGATTACACAGAGGAAGTCACGTTACAGGAACAGCACTTCGTCAGGCTGGCATCACTACTGGAAAAGCATTTTGGGAAAGATAACCTGGCCGTTGATCAGAGCCGCCGGAGGATCACAGTAAACCGGTCTGGCATTATCCGCTACTTTAATGATCTCCGCGCGGCTATAAAAGAAGCGATTGCTCTTGCTATGGATAATCCCATTGAAGATTTTATCCATCTCCGCGGGGAATCCGACTGGTATGCCATTAAGACGTTGATAGACGATCCCTTTGATACCCAGTTTTATATGGATGGTTATGGTTCCGGTTCGATTACGGTATTTGCCCATAACCTTTTCGTACAGATGGGATATGAACAGGCGGAGAGCCTTACGCTGGAACTGGCACAGGTTTTCGATGCACATTACTGATTAGGAAAGGAGCAGACAAAATGAATAAAGGAATTACGAAAAAAGGTCACAGGTTTATCGTCTTCATCGACTACTGCGAACCGGACCTTGCGCCCAACTCCCCCGGCTTTGATTCCCAGCCGCGCTTTTATTATGCCGTAAGCATGGATCAGGCGCGCAACCGGTTAAAAGCCGAATACGACAAAGGAATAGCCTACGCAAAAGAAATCGGTATAGATACAGAAGACGAAGACAGCTTTGACGCATGGCTGCATCCCCATTGCGACAGCTATGAAATCTACGCCGAAGACCGTTTTATCGAAAAAGGAAAAATTTATGAGGCCGAAAAGGCATAAGGGAGGAAATTATTATGACTAACAAACCGTATGACATTATTGCTGATACCCGTAAGATGAGCCATGCAGATTGGCTGCAGATGAGAAAAGCCGGAATCGGAGGATCCGATGCCGCTGCCGCTTGCGGATTGTCCCGTTGGAAGTCGCCCTTCCAGCTGTGGGGTGAGAAGACAGACCGCATTGCTCCGACAAAAAAGACCGAAGCTTGCTACTGGGGATCTTTGATGGAAAAAATACTGTTCGCCGAAACGGCAAAAAGAAATCCTGATCTGGAAGTCCACGAGTGTCCATATTTCTTGCGCAGCAAGGCACATCCATATATGCTGGCTAACCTGGACGGTTATATTAAAAACCCTGATGGATCCTTCTCCGTCCTCGAAATCAAAACGGCAAACGCATTTGCGATGCAAGACTGGGAAGGGGGACTTCCTTTATCGTACTACTGTCAGATTATGCACTACTGCGCGGTTACCCAAATGTCGTCGGCTTACGTTACAGTTTTGCTTGGCGGAAACGAATTTAGAATCCAAAAGTATGACAGAGACGAAGATATGATCCGTCATATCATTCAGATGGAAGAGCACTTTTGGTATGAATACATGCTGAAAGATACACCGCCGGAAGCCACGGCTAAGGACAATGAGGTACTGGGCCAGCTCTACCCCAAATCCGAAGAGAAGGCCATTGAGCTGCCCGAAACGGCAAAAGAAATACTGACGGATTATGAAAGAGCCTGTCACGACCTTGCGCTGGCAAAGGAAGCAAAAGAGGAAGCCGAAGCCAAACTGAAGATGATGATGGCAGATGCCGAAGTAGGAATCATCGGCGGTCAAAAGATTACGTGGAAAAATGTATCCACTACCCGACTGGACAGCAAGAAAGTTAAATCGCTGCTGACGGAAGATCAGGTAAAGGAATGCAGCACTACCAGTATAACGCGTAAATTTACGGTCGCGCGGAAAAAATAATACCGGTTATTACCCTCGGAGCTAACACGCTCCGGGGGAATTTTTTTTATTTTCAAAGGAGGAAATACAAAATGGCAAAGGACTTTAGAATCGCGGAATCCATGGAAACCATGGAGACCATCGGAGCAAACGCAGTAACAACGGAAGATTTACTGGCTATTATCCTTAACAGCCGAGAAAAGGCAGCAAGACTGCTGCATCAGGAAAAGACACTCTTCGTAACCCAGCTTGACGGAATCCATTGCCTCGCAAGGAATCAGGACTTCGACGCCCTGAAATACCTGGGAGGATTAAGTAAGGCTGAAGCGGCCCGTATACTGGCTGCTATTGAGTTGGGTAAACGGATTGCGAATGCATCTGCACTGGATACCGATCACATTACCAGTCCGGGATCGGCCGCGCAATTATTAATGGACCGGCTTCGGAACGAGACCCACGAAAAATTTATCGTAGTTCTCCTGAATACGAAAAACAGAGTAATCCGTATAAAACAAATCGCGGAAGGCAGCCTGACCAGCGCGGTAGTGCATCCGCGAGAAGTATTTGCGCCAGCAGTAACCGCCCATGCGGCATGTATCCTCGTAGCACACAATCACCCTTCCGGTGACCCCTATCCCAGTGCGGAAGACCGCAGCTTAACTACGGCGCTTGAAGAGGCCGGGAACATTTTAGGCATCCCCCTTTTGGATCACGTAGTGATCGGGGACGGAAGATACTACAGCTTCAAAGAGCACGGAGATTTATGACAACGTCAGCGCAACAGCACTGGCTTATTTTTTTATTAATTGAAAAGGAGCGATTTTATTATGGCAAAAATCAACGACATCAAAAACATTATTGCATCGGCAGCCACAAAGAATAATGTACCGGCTTATGAAAGTGGAAGCAACGCGTTAAAAGTAGCGGAACCTGTGATTCCGCTGCCGAATGTAAATGGAACATCTACCCCATCCACTACCGTACAGCCTACACAGCAACAGACATTGAAAGCGTTTATCAAAGCCAATTTACGGGAAGGGATTGACTACGGTCAGATCCCCGGTGTAAAGAACAACGTATTGTTTAAGCCCGGAGCTGCCAAGATAATTAATTTCTTGCGGCTCAGGCCTCAGATACAGTTACTGCATACTGTGTTTGATCCGGAAGCTAAAGCAATCAGCTATACGGTAAAGGTAACGCTTGTGAACGAAGACGGCCTTGCAGTGACGGAAGCATTGGCCGGAGCGAATTCGCTTGAACCCAAATTTGCCAAAGCCGGAATGGGAAGTCATAACCTCGTAGTAAGTCAGGCCGTAAAGAGGGCTACGGTAAGTGCGGTTAAGACGCTGATCGTATGATGGAACCATTACGGAGGAAAGGGTATGTTAGCCAGTTTGTTGAAGTGCGTTGAACCAGCACTGTAACTGGGATAGAGACATATCTGTTACTGGATTTTTTTCTTACTGTGATGGGTATGTATATGACGATATCTCTGTCGCATTTTAATGCCAGCTTATTCGGATAAATCATTGATTCTGAATCTGATTGATAAAAAACAGCCCCGATGTTAGGGAAACTTTCTTAACCGGGGCTGTAGTGTAAATTACATAGCTTTAACAAATTGACAATTTTGTCTGGAAAATTGTCTTTTTTAAACAAAAAAGCGGTTCCCGATTTCTCAGGAACCGCATGTTTACTGGAGCCACTTATAGGATTCGAACCTACGACCCTCTCATTACGAATGAGATGCTCTGCCAGCTGAGCTAAAGTGGCAAATATGTTACTGTAATATTATCCACAATTTTTTGCGTTTCGTCAAGTATTTATTTTAGAGAAATCCAGCTTTGCAATAAAGGCGAAGCAAAATCACCTAACGCAACATACGTCTCCGCTTTCGGATGAACGCCGTCCCAGATAAACCAGCTCATTCGTTTTGTTTCTTTTGCCAGCAACGGTTCAAAGTCTAACAGGAAACATTGTCCGTCAAACTCTTTTAGCATTGCATTACGCATCCGTTCAATCAGCGGATTTAATTCTTCGGCGCCGCAGAACCAGGGAAGCACCAGACAAAAAGGAACGCACTGTTCATCACAAATTTTTTTCGCTGATTTGATTTGCTCAATGGAAAACGGTAACGGACATCCCTGAATGATGTCGTTCATGCCGCCTTCAAACAAAACATGGGTTATTCCTTTTTGCAGCGGGCGCCAGATCAGCCGGTCTTTGATATCATCGCAGCATTCGCCGCAGATACCATGATTCAACATGGGAATGCCCGTAACTTTTTCAACCTGCGCCACCCAGCTGTTCTCCTGGGAAAAAGGAAAACCTTCAATCAGCGAATCGCCAAAGCAGGCAATCGTACTCATTTTTATCTCCATTTTAAGAATTAACGAAACCAATTCATCGGCAAAAAATTTCTGCTATTAGCATGATCTGAAAAAAATTCCCAGACGTTTCAGGCGAAACAAAATTATTTTATTCTTCTAAATTACCCAAATACCATTTTACAAACTGGTTGGCAATGCGGCCGTTCCGCCCGGAGTGTTCCATTTCCCAGCGAACTCCTTCAATACGCAATTCTTCCGGACTTAGCCGGATGCCGTTTTTGCGTAATTCATGGTCAATAATCTGCAGATATTCGTCCTGGCTGGGCAGAGAGTAATGCAGAATAAGACCGAAACGGTCCGACAGGGAGATGCTTTCATTTGCGCTGTCCTGCCGGTACACTTCTGCTTCCAGCGCATCGCTCCGCTCACTCCAGGTTTCCTTCAGCAGGTGACGCCGGTTTGAAGTTGCATAGAACAGCACATTATCAGGCTGTGCCGTAACGCTACCGTCAATGGCGGACTTCAGGTATTTATAGCTGGCCTCCCCTTCATCAAAGGAAAGGTCGTCAAAAAACAGGATGAATTTTTTACTGCGCACCTGTGACAACTCTTCCATAACCGGCGACACCAGTTCCAGCTGATCGCGGGCAATCTGGATCAGGCGCAGACCCTTTGCCGCAAATATAGAAGCCAGCGCTTTTACCCCGGTGGATTTTCCCGTTCCCCTTGCGCCGGTCAGCAATACGTTATTGGCCGGCTTGCCATCCATAAAATTTTGTGTATTCGTCAACAGCTTATATTTCTGTTCTTCATAGCCTAACAAATCATCCCAATCAAGGACCGGAAAATCCTCTATGCCGATCAGGGTTCCCTGCGGCCCGATCCGGAAAGCGATGTATCTGGCAAGCATGCCGCTGCCCCGCCTGCGATACTGTTCCAATAAAACTTTTGCCGCAGTTTTTGCGGTTTTGGTCCTTAGTAACTTACGCTGCAACTCTGTATCAAATTTATTTTTCGGCTCTTTTGCAGGCTGGTATCCGTCCATAAATCCCAGTCCTGTAAACTCGGATGTCCCGGAAGCAATGTACGGAAGCAGGATCTCCATGTCATGGGCCATTGCCTCTGTCAGGCCGTTCCCATACGTTCCCGTAGCTTCCACTGCGTCGGCCGCCATATTATTTCCGTCTGAAAGGCAGTGTATTATATACGCAGACAGAAGATTTCCTGCAATTCCCAGCTTTTCTGCCTGTTGAATCAGCCGGTAGGCCAGGTCGCTTTGGTCAGCAGCCACAGTTTCATTCCGGTCTTTTGCTTCCCCAGAAACCTTTTCATTACAGCTTTCCTGCATTTCAGCCAATTTGGATATAACCGGGTCATCAAGTAGTGCCCTGCACACCGTAAGTCCATTCAAATCCGGATACTTCATAATTCTTCGCCCTCATTTTCACAAATACGAAAGTACCGGCAATCACATGAGAACCATCTTACGGAGAGCCGGTACTTAATTTTACTATATTTTATTTTTTCAGGCAATGCCGTTTGCAAAGCCGTATATCAATCAAGTGTGTCCTGCAGAATCATCTCGTCCAGACGGGCGCCGCCGGGAACCATCGGGAACACATTTTCATCGTTGGGAATCGCAACGTCAACCAGCATGGAGTCCTTGCTCTTCAATGCAGTCTTCACAGCATTATCCAGCTTTCTGGGATCCGTAACCTTTATGCCGTCCACGCCCATAGCCTTGGTCATTGCCGGGAAATCCACCAGCTCTTTCACAACGGATTCGCTTTCACGCCCGCCGAAGAACAGGCGCTGCCACTGGTTCACCATGCCTAACACGTTATTATGCAGAATAAATACTTTTACAGGAATGCCGTAGCGATGAAGCGTAGCAAATTCCTGGCAGCACATCATGATACTGCCGTCGCCGGTAAACAGCACAACCTGATTGTCCGGGCAGCCGATTTTAGCGCCCATGGCAGCAGGGAGTCCATACCCCATGGTCCCCAGGCCGCCGCTGGACAGGAAATGCCGGGGCCTGTCCACGTCATAGAACTGGGCCGTCCACATCTGGTGCTGGCCTACGTCAGTTACAACGATCGTGTCATCATCCGCATATTTCATAACAGTCTTATATAATTTTTCCGGTGAGATCTGGCCTTTCAGTTTCCGGGAAACGAAGGGGTGCTCCGCTTTTGTCTTCAATAACTGTTCCCGCCAGGGAGCAAACTGTTTTTTCAGGTTCGTTTTGCAATCCATTATTTTCTTAACGAACAGAGGCATGGACCACCGTAAATCCCCGATAACCGGAATATCCGCATGGACGATTTTATCTATTTCTACATTATCGACTTCAAATTGGATAATCGAAGCATATTTGGCAAATTTGGATACATCGCCGGTCACCCGGTCGCTGAAGCGGGCCCCGATAGCTATGATCAGGTCGCATTGCGTCATGGACATATTGGAAGCAAAGGATCCATGCATACCAACCATTCCTAAATGGGCGTCATAATGATCGGAAACCGCCCCTTTGCCCATTAATGTAGTAACCACAGGCACTCCGGTAGCTTCCACAATTTTGCGCACAAACTCGGCTGTATTGGAGGTCAGTATACCGCCGCCGGTCATCAGGATCGGCTTCTTCGCGTTTTTAAATGCCTCTGCAGCAGCTTCCACTGCTTTTTCATCCCCGGTAAAGTCCGCCTTGTATCCCCGCAGATGAACCTCTTCCGGATACACAAAATCAATCTCCGCGCGGAAAACGTCTGTAGCAATATCGATCAGCACGGGACCCGGACGTCCGGTAGTGGCGATCAGGAAAGCCTCCCTGATTACACGGGGCAGGTCTTCAATTTTTTTGACCAGATAGTTATGCTTGGTAATAGGCGTTGTAATACCGGTGATATCCGCTTCCTGGAAGGAGTCCCTGCCAATGGCCTTGGTCGCTACCTGTCCGCTGAATACCACCAGCGGAATAGAGTCCATATAGGCCGTCGCAATACCTGTAACCATGTTGCATACACCAGGTCCCGAAGTAGCGAAACATACGCCGGGACGGCCGGTAGCGCGGGCGTAGCCGTCTGCCGCATGCACCGCTCCCTGCTCATGTCCGGGCAGGATGTGGCGGGGGAACCCGGCCTTATACAGCTCATCGTATAAAGGCAATACCACTCCTCCGGGATAGCCAAACACTACGTCAACATTTTCTTTCTTCAGGCTTTCAATTACGATTTGCGCTCCATTTAGTTTCATCAGGATATACCTTCTCATTCCGTAAGAATTTAACCAGGCCTGCACCCAATCGTTTCGGTCTGCAAGCCGGATTTTGCAAAATTTTTTACCCAATCCTGAAATCATGCCGCCGGAGTGTTATCCCCGGCAGCTATTGAATAGAAACGGATTACTGATTACTTATTTTTTGGCCGGAGCTTTTTTCGCAGCGGCTTTTTTAGCCGGCGTCTTTTTGGCCGGCGCCTTTTTAGCCGGAGCAGCAGGAGCCGCTGCCTTCGGAGCCTGCAACCAGCTCATCATGCTGCGCAGTCTCTTACCAACTTCTTCCAGCTGGGTTTCCGCATGAATACGGCGTTCAGCCAGGAAATGGGCGCGGCCTGCGGAACGGTTTTCCAGCAGCCAGTCTTTGGCAAAGGTGCCGTCCTGGATTTCTTTCAGGGCTTTCTTCATTGCCGCGCGGGTTTCATCGGTAACGATTTTCTTACCGGTATGGTAATCGCCGTATTCCGCCGTATCGCTGATAGAATGACGCATCTTGGCCATGCCGCCTTCATACATCAGGTCAACGATCAGTTTCATTTCGTGGAAGCATTCGAAGTAAGCGATTTCCGGCTGGTAGCCAGCTTCTACCAATGTATTGAAACCGGATTCCATCAAAGCGGTAACGCCGCCGCACAGAACGCACTGCTCACCGAACAGATCAGTCTCGGTTTCTTCCTTAAAGGTGGTTTCGATTACGCCTGCACGGGTGCCGCCGATGCCGCGGGCATAAGCCAGGGCCAGGTCAAAGCACTTGCCGGTAGCATCCTGGTAAACTGCAAATACGTCGGGAACACCGGAGCCTTCCGTAAATACGCGGCGAACCAGATGGCCGGGGCCTTTCGGGGCAACCATGAATACGTCCACGTCTGCCGGTGGGATAATCTGCTGGAAATGAATATTAAAACCATGAGCAAAAGCCAGGGCGCTGCCGGGTTTCAGATTCGGTGCGATTTCGTTTTTGTAAACGTCAGCCTGCTTTTCATCCGGGATCAGGATCATGGTGATGTCCGCCCATTTAACCGCTTCTCCAACCGTCATAACCTGCAGGCCCGCAGCTTCTGCTTTCACTGCGGATTTAGAGCCTTTATACAGACCTACGGTTACTTCCAGTCCGTTGTCCCGCAGGTTCAGGGCGTGGGCATGTCCCTGGCTGCCATAACCAACGATGGCAACCTTTTTCCCTTTCATAACGTCCCAGTTCACGTCCTGATCATAATAAACTTTTGCCATGATACATCTCTCCTTTTTAATAATTAATAATAAAGTTAAGTACTTTGCATAAGCAACTTTATATTCTGCGTTTCCGTCTTTAATGGGGAAACGTGGATATCATTTACATGTTCTTAACCGAATTGTTGCCACGGGACAGGGAAATCTGCCCGGTCCGGGCCATTTCAAGGATTTCATATCCTTTCAGCATCTGCAGCAGTGCTTCGATATGGTCTTCCCTTCCGGTTACCCGCATGACCACGGCGCCCGGGTTTACGTCCACGATTTTGGCATGGAACAGCTCCGCCAGATTCGCCAGCTCGGAAAGCTGGGACGGTTCTACCTTCACCTTGATCATGGCCAGCTCATAGCTGATGAACGGCGCTTCGTCCAGGTTTACCACCTTGATTACATCAATCAGCCGGGCCAGCTGCAAAATGGCCTGGTTCAGGGCCCGCTGGTCTTCCACGGAAACCACGATGTTGATTCGCGTCACATCCGGTTCTTCCGTATAGCCTGCATTGATGTACTCAATGTTGATGGCCCTTCGGCTGATCAAACCGGCCACATGGGTCAGAACGCCCGGTTTGTTGTCGCACAAAATGGCCAGATGCTGTTTCATCATTCTGTTTTCCTCCTGTAATAAAAAAACCGTCCCCCAAAACTGAGGGACGGAAATAATCCGCGGTACCACCCTGGTTCCCGTAAGTTTTACGGACACTTTACTGCGTACTGCCATACGCGTTTCCTGTAACGTGGAAATGACGCGGGCGCTTAATACAAATTCAGCGCCAGTCTTCGGGGATGATTTTCCTCTGCCTGCCGTCACCGGTTTTCACCACCCACCGGCTCTCTGGGACCTGCACAGCAGATTACTCTTTCCCTTCATCAGATGTAAAAATTTAAAATTAATTATAGAATGATTATATGAAAGTAATTTTTTTTTGTCAAATAAAATTACAGAAAAATAAAGGATTCAAACTTAAAAAAATATTTAGCTTTAAAAAATTGTAACATCTTGTACAAAAGAAACGGTTTTTCCTGCCAGACGCCCTTGAAGTTTTTTATAAAATTTCCTTTTGCAATTACAAAAACGGCCTTGCGAACCTGTCGCAAGACCGTTGCCGTTTTTTTATTTTTCTTTTTTCTTTTTCCCTTTTTTCTCTGCTTTCTTCAGCGCAGATTTCACGGTCTGCTTTTCCTTTTCCTGTCCAATGTCGCTGAGGATACGGTTATGTTCGTCCAGCATAACAACTTTCGGTTTGTTTTCCTTTGCCTCTTTTTCATCCATCACTGCGTAAGCGATAATGATTACCGTGTCGCCTACCTGGGCCTTACGGGCTGCCGCGCCGTTGAGACAGATAACGCCGCTGCCCCGTTCCCCGGCAATGGTGTAGGTTTCCAGCCGTTCCCCATTGTTATTGTTTACAATCTGGACTTTTTCCCCGGGCAAGATTCCCGCTGCGTCCAGCAGATCTTCATCAATGGTGATGCTGCCCATATAATCCAGCCGCGCCTGGGTTACCGTAGCCCGGTGAAGCTTTCCGTGAAACATGGTATATAACATGTAATTGCCTCCTTGGTAGTATTATTCCAAAATAATGTTATCAATCAGACGGGTAGTTCCGAACTTAACAGCCACTGCCAGCAGATGGGGAACAGTGATCGTATCTTCTGCCGGGGTCAGCTCCGGCAGCTGGTACATTTCCACATAATCGATGTTGCTCATAGGTTCGGACTGAATCATTTCTTTCGTCAGTGCCACTAACTTTTTGCTGTCTTTTTCACCGGCAGCGAAAGCTTCTTTGGCCTTTTTCAGAGCCTGATTCAGGATCACTGCCGCTTTCCGCTCCGCCGGGTTCAGGTACACGTTGCGGCTGCTTTTTGCCAGGCCGTCTGCCTCCCGGATAATGGGCATTACACGGATCTCCAGAGGGAAGAACAGATCCTTCACCATGCGTTTCAGCACCTGGGCCTGCTGGGCATCCTTCTGGCCGAAGTAGGCTTTATCCGGCTGGGCCAGGTTGAACAGTTTGCTGACTACCGTTGCCACGCCCCGGAAATGGATGGGACGGGTACGGCCGCACAATACTTTCGTAATATCCCCGGTCACTTCCACCCAGGTCATGTCCTGGCTGGGATACATTTCTTTCGGGGAAGGAGCAAACAAAACGTCTGCGCCCATTTCTTCCGCCAGCTGGCAGTCGTGTTCCAGGGTGCGGGGATAGGCGTCCAGATCTTCCGTAGGTCCGAACTGGGTAGGATTTACAAAGTCGCTTACAATAGTGAAATCATTTTCCGCATGGGCCGCTTTAATGAGGGAAGCATGGCCTTCATGCAGGGCGCCCATAGTGGGAACCAGACCGATGGTCTTTCCGGATTTTTTTGTTTCTTTAACGATTGCCTGCAATTCTGCTACAGTTTTTACTAACTTCATAGTACGTACCTCCTGTGTCAGTCGCTTTGGCTTATATGGATGGCTCGTGCACAGCGCATCACGCTGCGCCTGCGGCTTGCCTTCTGCGGTGCACTGCATGTACATGCCCGTCTCCAATCAGCCGCGCCCTTTGGGCTTGCTTCTTGGACGTGCATAAAAAAACGCGCACCCGAAAACGGATGCGCGGCATAAGCTGCTTATTGCGTCACGTCCCGGTCATTACAGATCCAAGCGATGTCTGACAGTATTGTTTTTGTTTCCCGATTTTTTCCGGTAAAGCTCTTGCGATGCCTTCCGGCCTTTTCAGGACCACACGTATAATAGCACACATCAAATAAGAATGCAATAACTTATTTGTGTTCTTTTTTTGAAAAATTTGTAAACGGATCGTTACCGTCTTACTTTAGGTTTCCAGCGTCCCCTTTTTAGGAATGGTTCTGCCTGCGAGATGTTGTTTCATTTATTTCTTCACAGTTCCCTGCCCGTTCAGCCTTTCAAACAAACTGATAAAATACCGGTAGGCAAAAAACAGGAAAATGGATCCGGCCACCCAGGCAACGGGACTGGCGTAACATACGCCCCGGTAGCCCCAGTCCGTGGCCAGGAACTTGGCCACACCGGTACGCATGCCCAGCTCAATCAACGCGGAAGCCAGCGGCACCATGCCAACCCCCATGCCCTGGACGGCGCTGCGGTAGATAAATATCTGGCTCAGGAAAAAGTAAAAAGGTACGGAGCAGTTCAGATACAAAAGAGCATCCTTCACTACCTGGGGATTCCCGTCTTCAATAAAAATACCGATGATGTTTTCACTGAAAAAGAAAATCAGGATCCCCGCGCAAAAAGCAAAGGCCATGGCAATGAGGGAACATTTTTTTACCGCGTCCCGGATCCGCCGGAACTGCTTAGCGCCATAATTTTGCGCGCTGAAGGCCGCCATGGCGATACCAAAGGATGCCATGGGCTGCAAAGCCAGCTGCTCTACCCGGATCGCCGCCGTAAACCCGGCGATGGTTGCAGGGCCAAAGGAATTGGTGATGGACTGGATCAGCAAAATACCGACACCCAAAATAGAAAACTGTCCCGCCATGGGCAGGCCGATTTTAAGATGGGCCACAGCAAAACGCTTATCCCATTGCCAGTCGCTTTTTTGCAGCCGTAAAACGGGAAAATGTTTCCACATATAAATTGCGCAAAGAAAGGCCGATATCCCCTGTGCCATGACCAGGGCATAGGCGGAACCGGGCACCCCCAGTCCGAACTTCAGAATGAAAAGCAGGGCCAGTCCCACATTGATGATCGTGGCAAAAATCAAAAAAGCCACCGGCGTCTTGCTGTCACCCAGGGCCCGCAGCACTGCGGAAAAAAAGTTGTAGGCCATCATGGCCCAAAGTCCTTCCGCCACGATCAGGATATAACTCCGGGTATCTTCGTACAAAATTTCCGGCAGGTTCATCAGCGACAGCAGCGGATCGATCACAACGAACATGGAAACGGCCAGAATAATAACCGCAACAACACTGAGCATCATGCTCATGGCCACGCTGCGGCGCATGCTGTTGAAATCATTGGCGCCGAAAAACTGGCCTGTCAAAACAGTAAAGCCGTTGGACATGCCCATGGTCACCATCACCAGCAGCATAAAAATGGGCGCAGCCGCGCCCACGGATGCCAGCGCATTCACACCGATGGTGCGCCCGACAATAATAATATCCGATATGCTGTACATCTGCTGAAAAATGTTGCCGATGATCAGCGGCACCATAAAGGTCAGCAGCAGTTTCAGGGAATTCCCCGAAGTCATACTTTTTTGCATTCACAAAACCTGTCCCAAAATGCTGTCGGTTTAGTTCTTATCCAAAATCATTTTTCTTTCTTTAAAATACACCGGCTGCAGCTCAACTTCTTTCGCCAGCGTCGCCGCTACATCCAGCCGCCGCCCGATATGTTCCGTATAATGGGCGTCGCTGCCCAAAGTGCAGTACCGTCCGCCCAGTTCCCTGTAACGTTTATATAAAGGAATCAATGCGTTTATGGCCGCCGGGGAATCCAGCCGCCGCGTGTTGATTTCGATGGGTTTGTTCTTTTCAATCAAAATGCGGAACAAATGATCCCACTCCTGCTGGTTTTCCTCCATATGGAACTCTTTATCTTCATAAGGCCAGTAGCGGCAGATGTAATCAATGTGCCCGAAAGCATCGAAATTGTTGTGGTTTTCCGCCGAACGTATGCTGTCCCGGAGGAAATCGTGCATAGTTTCTTCCTTCGACAGCCCCGTATAGGTAGTTTCTTCATATAAGTCCAGACGGTTCATCATGTGGATGGAACCGATGACATAATCAAAAGGATATCCTTCGGCAACCCTGTCTTCTTTTTCAGCCAAATGAGGCTGCATGCCCACTTCAATGCCAAGCAGGACTGTATTGCTGCGCAGGGGCAAATTCTGTTTAAAATAAGCATCCCGGTCAAAGAGGAACATCTCCGGGTTCGTAGGATATTCATAATCCCAGTGTTCGGTGAGAATCATCCCGATGCCCAGCTTTTCCGCCGTAACAGCAGCCTGAGCCAGGGTCATCTTTGAATCGCAGGAAAATTCGCAGTGGTTGTGTGTGTCAAACATAGTATTTTTCCTTAAATGCCTATAACTTACTGATTTTATGACTAAGAATAAATGAGACCGGAGCTCCCGGAATCTTTTTATACATTAAACCGGAACTCAACCACGTCCCCGTCCTGCATCACATAATCCTTGCCTTCCAGACGGACCAGGCCTTTTTCCCGGGCCGCCACCTTGCTGCCGCATTTTACCAGGTCATCATAAGAAACAATTTCCGCTTTAATGAAACCTTTTTCAAAATCCGTATGGATCTTGCCCGCAGCCTGAGGTGCCTTGGTTCCGATATTGATGGTCCAGGCCCGGCTTTCAATTTCGCCGGCGGTCAGATAGGTCTGCAGGCCCAGCAGTTTAAAGCCCGCTTTGATCAGGCGGTTCAGACCCGCTTCCGTCAGCCCTTCCATTTCCAGATATTCTTTTGCTTCCGCTTCCGGCAGCTCCGCGATTTCCGCTTCCACTTTGGCCGAAATCACCACTACCTCCGCGTGTTCCTGAGCCGCGAACTCCTCCACGGCTTTTACATGGGGATTACCGCTGAAATCAGCCGCCTCTTCTTCCGCCACGTTGCAGACAAAAATAATGGGCTTCCGGGTCAGCAGGTGCAGATCGTACAGCATAGCCTCTTCTTCTTCCGTAAATTCCATACGGCGAGCCGGGATAATATCCTCCAGCCCCTTTTCGATCCGTTCCAGCAGCGCCTGTTCAGCCGCCGCTTTTTTATCGTGAGCCTTCAGCAGCTTTTCCACTTTTTTCATCCGGTTGGTAATCGTATCAATATCCGCCAGGCACAGCTCCGTGTCAATAATCTGGATATCCCGTACCGGGTCTACGCTGCCTTCCACATGGGTCACATTCTCATCTTCAAAACAGCGGACAACTTCTGCAATAGCATCCGTGTTGCGGATATGGCTCAGGAACTGGTTGCCCAGGCCTTCGCCTTTCGATGCACCTTTTACCAGACCGGCAATGTCAACAAAGTGCATAATGGCCGGCGTAATTTTTTTCGAATTAAACATTTTGGCCAGCACGTCCAGCCGTTCATCCGGTACGGCAACCACGCCTTCATTAGGTTCAATGGTGCAGAAAGGATAATTGGCCGCCTCTGCCCCGGCTTTTGTAATCGCATTAAACAACGTGCTCTTCCCAACATTAGGAAGCCCTACGATACCTACGTCCAAATTTGTACTCACGGTTCTCTCTCCTTTATGTCTCTGCGTTTATCTGATTACAGAATTTTTCCTATTATACATGACATTTTATTATATCACAAGCCCATGAAGTTAGCAAAAATGAAACACCCTGCCAGCCCGTCAGTAAAACGGGTCAACAGGGTGTAAGTTTTTGTTTTCACTTTTCTTCTTTCGGCAAAATCTCCCGCACTGCTTTCATAAATTTCGTCCGGGGAATCATCACGTGATGGCCGCAGCCGCAGCAGCGGATGCCGAAATCCATGCCCGTACGGGTAATTTCCCAGTTGGCGGAACCGCAGGGATGGTTTTTTTTCATCCGCACAATGTCGCCAACTTTAAATTCTGCTTTGTCCAACATTTTATTTGGCCCTGCCGGTGGAAATATTGGTTACGTTAAAACCGGCTTCCCGGATTTCCTCAATAATGCCCATACCCACCTGGGACAGGTCAACAGTAAAGGTCATTTCCTTTTCACCCGGGGTTTTGGTTTCGCTGGTTACGCAGGAAAGAATATTGACCCCCTGGTCGGCAAACATCTTGGCTACCTCAGCCAGAACCCCCGGTTTGTCGGAGGCGTCGATGGTAATGCGGGTGGCATGCTGGCCTAACCCGAAGATATCCACTAAGGCCCGGAACACATCGGTATCCGTTACGATACCGCACAGATTATTTTCTTCGTCCATAACAGGTACAGAGTTGATCTGGTCCTGATACATCAGGGATGCAACATCGGCCAATTCCGCATTGGCATAAACGGTTTTAACGTTATGGGTCATTACGTCTTTTACCTTGATGCGGCTTAACAGGTACGACGCTTCGTAACGGGACAGGGTACTTGCTTCCGAAGGGGAAGCCATCCGCACATCTTTATCGGTAATGATGCCCACTACCATCCCGGCGTCATTCACTACCGGGACACGGCGGATATTGTCGTCGCTCATGAGGCCCTGCAACTCCAGCAGCGTCTGATTCTGGTTAATGGTAACTACATTCGCCGTCATAATATCTTTAACAAGCATGAATAAAACCTCCTTCAGCTTTATGCCATAAAAATATTATTCCATCAACAGAAATAAATTTTACATACAAAAATAATTCGTTGCCTGTACAAAAAATCCTGTTTGTCTTTTGAAAATATTTCTCATTCCAATTGTACAGACACAAGTTCTAATGAATCAGCCGCCCAGGTATGCTTTCTGTACGGCTTCGCTGGTCAGCAGCTCCTTGCCGGTACCTTCCAGAGTAATTTTACCGGTTTCCAGCACATAGGCCTTATCCGCAATGGACAGGGCCATCCGGGCGTTCTGTTCTACCAGCAGTACCGTTGTGCCGCTGTCGTTGATTTCTTTAATGATGTTGAAAATTTCCTGAACCAGCAAGGGCGCCAGGCCCATGGAAGGTTCGTCCAGCAGGATCAGTTTCGGACGGCTCATCAGTGCCCGGCCCATGGCCAGCATCTGCTGTTCGCCGCCGGAAAGGGTGCCTGAAATCTGGTCTTTCCGTTCCAGCAGGCGGGGAAATTTTGTGAATACATCTGTCAGGTCTTTGTTGATCTCTTCTTTGTCTTTACGAAGGTAAGCGCCCAGTTCCAGGTTTTCCATAACCGTCATATTTGCAAACACGTGGCGGCCTTCCGGAACCTGGCTCAGGCCCATGCCCACGATTTTATGGGCCGCTTTTCCTGTAATATCATTATCTTCAAACATAATTTTCCCGGTCTTCGGCTTTAACAAACCGGAAATCGTATGCAGGGTGGTGGATTTTCCCGCGCCGTTGGAACCGATCAGGGTAGTAATGCCGCCCTTTGCAACAGAGAGGCTGATGCCTTTGATTGCATGGATCGCGCCATAATATACATTGATGTTATCAACTGTAAGCATGTCCATACGATTACACCTCCCCGCCCAGGTATGCTTTGATAACCCGTTTATTCTTTTTGATTTCGTCCGGCGTTCCGGTAGCGATGCACATACCGTATTCCAGAACGTACAGCCGCTCGCATACGCCCATGACCAGGCTCATGTCGTGTTCGATAAGCAAAATGGAAATTTTAAAATTGTCCCGCAGCCACCGGATCATTTCCATCAGCTCTTTGGTTTCCTGGGGGTTCATGCCCGCTGCCGGTTCATCCAGCAGCAACAGCTTCGGTTTGGTAGCCAGGGCCCGGGCAATTTCCAGCCGGCGCTGGGCGCCGTAGGGTAAATTTTTTGCCAGATCGTGGGCGTGCTTTTCCAGATGGAACAGGCTCAGCAGCTTCATGGCTTCTTCCGTAACATTATTTTCTTCGTCAAAATATTTTTTTACCCGCAAAATAGCGTGAGGCAGGCTGTAATTGATGTGCATGTTATAGGCAATCTTTACGTTGTCCAGCACCGACAGTTCAGAAAACAGCCGGATGTTCTGGAAGGTTCGCGCCATGCCCATCTGGGTCACCTGGTAGGATTTTTTCCCGTTGACCAGTTTTCCGTCAAAGTGGATCTGCCCTTCCGTAGGCAGGTATACCCCGGTGATCATGTTAAAAGCCGTGGTCTTGCCGGCACCGTTAGGGCCGATGAGGCCTACCAGTTCCCCGTCGTCAATATGCATGCTGAAGTTGGAAACAGCCCGGAGGCCGCCGAAGACGATGGATACGTCCTGCAAATCCAGTAAACGTTTTTTCTCACTCATCTTTTTTACCTCCCTTCAGGCTGCTGAAAACCTTTTCGGAGAGTTCTTTGTTGCCGAACAGTCCCTGAGGACGGTACAGCATCAGGATGATCATGGCCAGGGAATAGATGATCATACGCCATTCCGGGAAATCCGCCAGCGCTGCCGAAATGAAGGTCAGCAGGATGGCCCCGGTAATAGACCCGGTCAGGGAACCCAGCCCGCCCAGCACTACCATGGTCAGGACATCGAAAGAACGCATGAAGGTGAAAGATGCCGGATGGGCAATGAAGAAGTAATGGGAGAACAGTACCCCGGCGGTACCTGCGAAGGAAGCGCCTAAGGTAAAGGCCATTACTTTATATTTTGTAGTGTCGATACCCATTGTGTCCGCTGCAATTTCATTTTCGCGGATAGCCAGGCAGGCCCGGCCGTGGGCAGAGTTCTTAAAGTTTTTAATGAAGAAAAGTACGGCGATCATCAGCCAGAAGGTAACGGTAAAGTTGGTCATCCGGGGGATACCCATCAGACCGGAGGCGCCGCCGACGTATTCAATGTTCAGGATGCAGATACGGATGATTTCGCCCAGGCCTAAGGTAGCGATGGCCAGATAGTCGCCGTCAAGCCGCAGTGTGGGAAGGCCAATGAGGAATCCCAGGATGCCGGCTGCGATGGTACCGGCTACAATGGCCAAAGGGAAGGAGAAGCCCAGCTTTACTGTCATAACTGCGCCAACGTAGGCCCCAACGGCAAGAAATCCTGCATGTCCGATGGAAAACTGGCCGGTAAAACCGTTGATCATATTCAGGCTGGAGGCCAGGATGATATTGATGCAGATCAGCACCAGGTTCAGTTCCCAGAAAGGCCCGATAATTTCGGCGGCCATCATTCCCTGCAGCGCAGCGAACAGAACCACAGAGGCTGCCAATGCTTTTAAGTCAAACTTACGCACTTTATTCATTGTCGTCACCTCTTATACCTTTTCACGTACATTTTTGCCCATCAGGCCCTGAGGCTTGAACAGCAAAATAATGATCAGAATCGCAAACGCGGCGGCGTCACGGAATGTAGAAGAAATGAAGCCGCTGACCAGCGCTTCCACTACGCCCAGAATAATACCGCCCAGCATCGCTCCCGGAATTACGCCGATGCCGCCCAGTACGGCGGCAACGAAGGCTTTGATGCCGGGAACCATGCCCATCAGGGGATCGATGGAGTTGTAATATATGCCAACCAGAACCCCGCCGGCTGCTGCCAGGGCAGAACCCAGGGCAAAGGTCATGGAAATCGTCGAGTCAATATCAATACCCATCAGCCGGGCTGCGTCTGCGTCAAAGGAAACGGCGCGCATAGCCTTGCCGGCTTTGGTCTGGTTAACTATATACGTCAATGCCACCATCAGCACCAGCGCGCTGACCAAAATTACGATCTGCTGGCTGTTCACCACCCAGGAACCTACGTGGTATACGGTAGCCGTAAACACCGCAGGGAAGGTGCGGGGCTGAGGGGACGCAACCAGAATCATCACGTTCTCCAGAAAGAAGGAAACGCCGATTGCCGTAATCAGGATGGCGATACGGGGCGCGTTCCGCATGGGACGGTACGCGATACGTTCAATGATGATTCCGGCCAGGGCCGCGCCCAGCATGGAAATGATTAAAGCTGGCAAAAAAGAAAGTTTTAAAATAGAAGTGCAGACAAATCCGATATAGGCGCCCAGCATATAAATATCGCCGTGGGCAAAATTAATCAATTTCAAAATACCGTAAATCATGGTGTATCCCAGCGCGATCAGCGCATAGATACTCCCCAGGGAAATACCGTTTATCAACTGCTGGACCAATTGATGTAAAAAGCCGGTTTCCATAATAATGCTCCTCCGAATATCGTATCAAAAGAATGGCTGTGGCGACCAGCACCACAGCCACATTGCATACGGATTACTGATTTTTTCAGGAAATTATTTTTTCATTTTCCTGATTTTGTACTGCATCAGAATCAGCCGCCAATTTTCTTGTTCAGCGTCATCTTACCGTCTTTCAGTTCAAGAACCAGGGCAGTGGTAATAGGATTGTGTTTTTCATCATAGGTCAGCTTGCCGTTGGCAACCTGCAGGTCCTTGGTTTTTCCAATGGCTTCCGCAAGTTTTACGCCGTCGGTGGTCTTCGCGGTCTTAATTGCGTTGAACAGTACTAAGCCTGCATTATAACCCTGCATTGCGAAAACGTCAGGAACCTTGTTGAATTTGCCCTGATAAGCTTTCACGAATTTCTGTACCTGAGGATCCTGGTCTTCTGCGGTATAAGCGTTAGTAAAGTATCCCTTATTGCAGGCTTCTTTGCCGGCAACTTCAACCAGCTTGGGAGAATCCCAGCCGTCGGAACCCAGCAGCGGGCAGGTCAGGCCGATTTCACGGGCCTGTTTGATGATCTTGGCAACTTCTTCATAGTAACCGGGAATGTAAATTGCTTCCGGATTGGTAGCTTTGATCTTGGTCAGGGATGCTTTAAAGTCAACGTCTTTGGCCAGGAAGGCTTCGTCAGTGGTAATGGTTCCACCGTTTTCTTTAAATACTTTCGTAAATACTTCTGCCAGGCCCTTGGAATAATCGCTGGAAGAATCGTGCAGGATAGCGACTTTCTTTACTTTCAGGTCTTTGGCTGCAAACTGTGCCATGATATCGCCCTGATAGGGGTCGATGAAGCAAGCGCGGAATACAAACTGTTTGGTCTTGCCGTCTTTGGTCAGGGTAATGCCAGGAGCCGTAGCGCAAGGTGCGATCAGAGGAATCTTGTTAGCCGTCAGCACCGGTTCTTCAGCAGCAACGCAGCCGCTGGTAGCCGGCCCGATAACAGCGACAACCTTGTTCTGGGTTACCAGTTTGGTAGCAGCGTTGCCGGATTCGGAAGGCTCCGATTTGTTATCTGCCGTTACGACCTTAACCTGTTTCCCGTCAATGCCGCCGGCTTTGTTGAGTTCTTCTACAGCCAGTTCAAACCCGGAGAGCATGCTCTTGCCATAGTTCGCAACGTTACCGGTCTGTTCGGCGTTAACGCCAACTACGATTTCTTTACCTGTGTCTGCGGCCTTTTTCTCTCCGCCGCCGCCTCCGCAGCCTGCGGTCAACATTGCAGCGATCATGGCTGCTAACGCAACAGAAGATGCTTTTTTCCAGAATTTCATTTTGTCTTCACCTTTCCTTCAACTTTGATTTTAAAAAATTTAAGAAGTCCCCTCATTTGATATCCATAATAAAATGAAATAAATATAATTTACTTTCAAAATGATTCATAAAATTTTTAATATGGAAATAAATAATTTGCTTCTATTTCCATATTATAGAAACTGTTTCACATATTTGTCAATAATTTCCCGACAAAAACATGCATTCCCCTATATTTGGCAAAAAAATAGTAACATTTTTGTCACTTTTATTTTTGGAGTCCATAATAAAAACACTTCTGTCTTTTTATAAACGTTTTTGCATAATCATTTACAGCAAAAATATGCTGTTTGCCTGAATAAAAAAACGTAAATTGCAATAAGAAGTTGCACGCTTTTTGAAAAATCCATAAAAAAGTTATGAAACCACTGATTACTTCGTCTGCACGTATATCGGCATTTTCTTACATAAAAATTTTTACCAGCAATATGGCAACAGGTAATGCAGGAATCTGATTTGCCAGACGAATCGGCAGCAATCTTGCCTGTACAATGCCGATTGCCATAATCAGGACTCCTCCGGTTGCGCTTACCTCCCGGATCACATCCGGGGTCAGAAGGTTCTGCATCCAGGCTGCCAGTAACGTAATGGAACCCTGGTACAATCCTACCGGAACTGCGGAAAGGGCAACACCGGCGCCCATATTGGCGCCAAATATAATAGAAAGAATACAGTCAAGCATGGCTTTGGCAAATAAAATCTGATGGTTACCGGTAAGGCCTTCCTCTATACTTCCTACGATAGCCATGGCGCCGATACAAAAGACCAGGCTGGCAGAAATAAAGGCCTTGCCAAAAGAACCAGAGGTCTGGGTCCTGTTTCCCAGCATTTTCTTTTCCACCCAGGCGCCAAAACGGTTCAGCTTCCCGTTTATATCCAACATTTCACCGATAATGCTGCCGATTACTATGCTGGCAATCACCAGTATTACATTCTGGCTCTTCTGGGCCATTTCCAGTCCGATCAGAAAAATGCAGAGGGCTACGCCGTACATAATGGTTTCCTGCCATTTTTCAGGAAACCCTTTTCTTAAAATAAGGCCAACTGCGCAGCCGCCGATAATTGCCGCACAGTTGACCATTGTCCCTAATCCAGTCATATATGTTCCTTTTACTTATACCGTAAATTTTGTCTTCAGCCAGGGAGCTGTCCCTACGCTGTTACTGTCGCTTTTCCCATTCAGCAAGCCACAGATCCTGTCCAAATCGTCAAGGGAATAATAATCAATCTCTATTTTTCCGGCTTTGTCATTTTTCGTAACGATGCGGACTTTCGTCCCCAATACCTCAACCAGGTTTTCTTCAAACTGCCTGTAATGAATATCGGACGCTCCTGCATCCTTCTTCCCTTTTTTGGAAGCCGGCTTTTCTTTCTTTTCTAAAACGACAACCTTTTCATCTACTATCTGGATTTCTTTTCCTTCTTTGACCGCTTTCACGATCTCTTCCACAGTACGGGCGTTCCAGCCGTGTTCTTTCAGCGCTTTTCCCAGTTCCAGCTGCTGCTTTTTATCTGTCAGCGCAAGAAGAGGCCGCATCTGCCCCGCAGTTACCGTTTCATCTGCCACAAATGCCTGAAGCTCTTCCGGCAAATTCAGCATCCGAAGCAAATTGGCAACGGCGGCACGGCTTCTGCCTACCCGTTCGGCCACCTGGGCCTGGGTATAGGAACACTGTTTCATCAGCTCCTGAATTGCTTTGGCTTCCTCCAGCGGATTCAAGTCATGCCGCTGTATATTCTCCACAAGAGAAAGCTCCCGCATCTGCTTTTCATCGTAATCCCGGACTAAAACGGGGACTTTATCCAGCTTTGCCAGTTTTGCGGCTCTGAGGCGCCGTTCTCCGGCAACCAGTTCATAACCTAATCCCTTTTTGCGGACGATAAGCGGCTGGATAATACCGTGTTTTTTAATCGAATCACACAGTTCTTTTAATTTTTCCTTGTCAAAGGTTTTTCTGGGCTGCCATGGGTTTGGCTTTATGCTTTCCACAGCAACTTCTATCGTTCCCTCGTTATCTGAAGGCAATGCCGTTTCATACTGGGACTCGCTGGAAGAAAGGAGGGATTCCAGTCCCCTTCCCAGACCGCTGTGCTTACTCATCGCCGATTACCTCCCTGGCAAGTTCCTGATATACCTGGGCGCCTTTGCTCCTGGGATCGTATACGATAACAGGCTCCCCGTGGCTGGGTGCTTCGCTCAGCTTTACATTACGGGGAATAATGGTATTGTACATTTTGGCAGAAAAATACTTTTTAACCTCGCTCACCACATCCGAAGCAAGGTTGGTCCTCGCATCAAACATAGTCATAACCACGCCTTCCAGCTTTAAAGCCGGATTCAGGTTCCGCTGTACAAGCTGGATCGTATTCATGAGCATGGTCACACCTTCCAGTGCGTAAAATTCACACTGGATGGGAATGATGACCGAACTTGCAGCCGTAAGGGCATTCAGTGTAAGCAGTCCCAAAGAAGGCGGGCAGTCTATCAGCACGTAATCATAATCGTATTTTACCCGTTCCAGCGCGTTCTTTAAACGGTTTTCCCGGCTCATCATATTGACGAGTTCTATCTCTGCCCCGGCTAATGCTATTGTTGCCGGCAGCAGGGAAAGGTTTTCATACGCGGTAGGGACGATCACATCTTTTGCCGGCACATCTTTTATGATCATATCATAAATACTTTTTTTAATGTCCCGTTTATCCAATCCCAGACCACTGGTCGTATTTCCCTGGGGATCTGAATCCACAAGCAGTACTTTGCGTCCTTCCACGGCCAGGCAGGCTGCTAAATTTACTGCCGTTGTCGTCTTTCCGACGCCGCCTTTCTGATTGGCTAACGCAATGACCTTAACCACAACATTTCCCTCCATTACAATCGCTGTCCGGATGAAAATTCCATTTCTTCCTTACAAACGAACCGAAAGATTTATCCACAGTATTCACAAAGTTATCCACAAGTTGTTCAAAAAAGTTTAATTACATTAGGGTCTTTTCGCTTTTTTACATTTTTGATGCGCAGTGTTACTACCACGTCATCGCCATCCATTTCCTGCTCCATACAAGACGGAATACCGGAATTTTTTACCGCATCCATAATATTTTTAATACTGTTGAGATAAATACGGACGTCGTTGACAATGACGATGCGCGGTTTCTTTTTGTTTAACTTCCCTTCCTGTTTAAGGGTTTTCTCTATCAGTGCTTCCGTCTGCTTAACGTTCAGGTGGTCTTTTATTATTTTTTTAAGTACCGTTTTCTGTGTTTCTTCGTTTTCCAGTTTCAGCAGAGCACGGGCGTGCCGCTCGGTCAGATCGCTTTCATGAAGCGTATTACGGACAGAGGGAGAAAGCTTGAGCAGCCGCAGCTTATTAGCAATGGTGGACTGCTTTTTCCCCACCCGTCCGGCCATGGATTCCTGGGTCAGGTGAAAAGTATTTACAAGCTTTTCATATCCTTCTGCTTCTTCCAGGTAATGCAGATCTTTACGCTGCAGGTTTTCAATCAGCGCGATCTCTGCAATCTGCTGGGTCGTGTACTCACTGACAATGACAGGTACAGAACCCATTCCTGCCATGGTTGACGCCCGCAGCCGCCGTTCCCCGGCTATCAGAATATAATTATTATCAGGACCCGGGGCAACCAGCAACGGCTGTAATACGCCATACTGCCGAATGGAATCTGCTAATTCAGACAGCGCTTCCGATTCAAATTCTTTCCGGGGCTGATATGGATTTGGCACAATTTTCGAAAGAGGAACATAGAGCACCTGCACATCAGTATTTTTCTGCAGAGCCTCCCCTTTCATAGTTTCTACATTGAGCTCGTTAAAACCGTCCTGCAACTGTTTTCCCTGCTTTCATCAAATAACTGTAATTATAGTTTTATTTTACCATAAAATGACCATGCCTGCAGGAAAATTACTTATGGAAACTCTGATTAAATGAGTTTATATGAATCAGCATTTCCTTATGGAAACACTGATTAAATGAGTTTGTGCGCTTGCCGAGGGCTTTTTGCGAATGACAAGGAAGTAGCTCGAAGGCGCAGCGTAAGCAGAGAGCCGCAAGCTTTGCTTGCGTGCGAATCGCTTATACAGAGGAGTGCTGCGTCAAGAGACAGTGACGAAGTCATTCACAAAAAGCACCGGCAAGCGTGCAGACGAATTAATCAGTGGTTCCTTATATACCGCTTAAACCGCCAAGAGGCTTTTTTGCCGGCAGGCCCGCTTTGCGGGGATAGAGAGAAGGCGTATCTTTGATCTTCTGTATCACAATGATCGCCCTGCCGTCATCCAAACCCGGCAGTACAACTTCTCTTGCTTCTATAATTTTTCCGCCCAAAATCCCAACGGCCTTTCCGGCTTCATCCATTTCTTCCTTATATTTACTGCCTTTTAACGCAATCATGGAGCCGCCTTTTTTTACCAGCGGCAGACAGTACTCAGCCAGAACGGACAGCCTGGCCACGGCCCGGCTTACGGCAACGTCAAATTTTCCTCTCAGTACTTTACTGTGTCCCGCGTCTTCTGCCCGCATATGCTCAAAACGGACTCCGGTTATACGCAGCTGTTCCGTTACTTTTTCCAGAAAAGAGAGCCGTTTCGCCAGTGAATCCAGTAATACCAGCTTTATGGAAGGATCGTAAATTTTCAAAGGGATGCCGGGAAAACCGGCCCCTGTTCCCACATCAATTACAGTTTTTCCTTTCATCAGCCTTTCGTCATAGCACAAAAGGGAATCAATAAAATGTTTTACCGCCACATCTTCCGGAGATATAAGGGCTGTCAGGTTCATTACCTTATTGGTTTCTGTCAGCAAATCAAAATATGCTGCAAACTGCTTCAGCTGAACATCAGAAAGACTGATTTCCCCTGCCCGGCACTTTTTTTCAAGTATCTCCACACACTGCAGGGCATCAGCCGACAGCCCGGCACTGTTGGCTATAAAAGTTTTTCCCTGATTTTCAGTGGGCATCATTTTCAGCCTCCTGCCGACGACGGACCTCTAAGGCTATCATCAGCACATTGATATCAGCAGGGGAAACGCCGGAAATCCGGGAAGCCTGTCCCAGGGAATCAGGCCGGACCTTATCCAGCTTTTCCGCAGCCTCATTGGATAATTCTTTCAATTTAAAATAATCCAAGTCTCCGGGAATTTTCCGGTTTTCCAGCCGCAGGGCCTTTTCTACCGCCTGCTTCTGTTTCAATATATAACCGTCATATTTACATTGGATTTCCGCCTGTTCTTTAACCACAGAAGGAATTTCCGGCGCACCGAAAAATGCCTGCAACTTGTCGTATGACATTTCGCTGCGTTTTAACAACGTAGCCAGATTTTCCCCTTTTTTCAGGGGAACGCTGCCGGCCGATACAAGCTTTGCATTTGTTTCTTCCGTTGGTGATACCATGGTAGTTTCCAGATAATGCATCACCCGTTCAATTTCAGAACGCTTTTTGGTAAATTTTTCCCAACGGTCATCGGTTACCAGTCCGATCTCCCGGCCTTTTTCCGTCAGCCGCAGATCCCCATTATCCTGCCGTAAAAGCAGTCGGTATTCTGCACGGGAAGTCATCATCCGGTAAGGTTCGTTGGTTCCCTTTGTTACCAGGTCATCAATCAGTACGCCGATATAGGCTTCGTTCCGTCCCAAAACCAGCGGTTCTTTATGCTGCAGTCTGCGGACAGCGTTAATACCGGCGATCAGTCCCTGACCCGCTGCTTCCTCATATCCGCTGGTGCCGTTAGACTGTCCGGCGGAGAACAGGCCTTTTATTCTTTTGTGTTCAAGGGAAGATTTTAATTGCAAGGGATCCAGGCAGTCATAATCAATGGCATATCCGGGACGCATCATTTTTACATGTTCCAGTCCCGGAATAGTCTGCATGAACTGCACCTGTACATCTGCCGGTAAAGCGGAAGACATGCCCTGCACATACATTTCGTTTGTATTCAGCCCTTCCGGCTCAATAAACAGCTGGTGGCGTTCCTTATCTTTAAAACGGATGATTTTTGATTCAATGGACGGGCAGTACCGGGGACCTACCCCTTCCACCAGCCCGTTGAACATTCCTGAACGCACCAAATTATCTTTAATAATCTGGTGTGTTACGGGGGACGTATAAGTGAGCCAGCAGGGAACCTGGTTCCGACTGGTTATATTACTTATATAGGAAAAGTTACGCAGTTCCGCGTCCCCTTCCTGTATCTGCATTTTTGAAAAATCAAGGCTGCGCCTGTCCACACGGGCCGGCGTTCCTGTTTTGAACCGTTTCAGTTCAACCCCTGCTTCCAGCAGGGATTCTGATAATTTATTGGCGCTGCGCAATCCATTGGGGCCCGATTCATAATTAACGCTGCCGAATACGATTTTGCTGCGTAAATAAGTTCCCGTACACAGGATTACGCTGTTTGTTTCAAACACTTCCCCTGTTTCTGCTTCTACTCCCACAACTTCATCATTCCGTACAAGCAGCTTATCGATCATCAACTGTTTTACGTCAAGGTTTTCCTGGTTTTCAACCACTTTTTTCATGATTACATGATAAAAGGGTTTGTCCGCCTGGGCCCGCAGGGAATGAACAGCGTAACCTTTTCCCGTATTCAGCATGCGCATCTGGATACAGGCTTCATCGGCACTGATACCCATCTGGCCCCCCAGGGCGTCAATTTCTCCTACCAGCTGTCCTTTGGCGCTGCCCCCTACAGAAGGGTTACAGGGCATCAGGGCAATATTGTCAAGGGAAAGGGTTGCCAGCAGGGTTTTATATCCCAGCCGCGCTGCCGCCAGGCTGGCTTCTACCCCTGCATGCCCCGCGCCGATGACGATTACATCATAGGAATCAACAATTATGCTCATCTTTTCTCACTTTCCAACACAGAACCGGGCAAAAATTTCATTAATGATCTCATCCCGCACCGTCTCCCCTGTAATTTCCCCCATCAGAGTCAGAGCCCTGTCTACATCAATGGTAAGACAATCGTAAGGAAGGCGGTTCACCGCTGCATCTGCCGCATCGGTCAAACTTTCATGGGCCTGTCGCAATAATTCAATCTGTCGTTCATTCTGTATATAAACTTCTTCATCCGTCTGCCGGTTACTTCCGTAAACATATTCTTTCAGCCAGTTTTCCAGCAGATCAATTCCTTCCTTGGTTTTTGCGGAAATCTCAATAATATTTTCCCGGGAGAATCGATTTGCCAGTTCATTTGTGATAAGGCTTTCTGTAATATCTGTTTTATTTACAACAAAAACAGTAGTTTTCCCTTTCACGGCATTTAAAATTGCCTCGTCATCCTGAGTCAATGGACTGGTTCCGTCCAGTACCACCATGATCAGTTCCGCTTTATCCAGAAAAGCCCGGCTTCGTTCCACCCCAAGCTTTTCCACAAAATCTTCCGTATCATGGATTCCCGCCGTATCAGCCAGAAGAACGGGAATGCCGCCGATCACCAGCTGCTCTTCAATAACGTCGCGGGTAGTTCCTTCATATTCAGATACCAGCGCCCTTTCTTCCTTCAGCAGCGTATTCAGCAAACTGGATTTTCCCACATTAGGACGTCCAATAATAGCAGTCCGGAGTCCTTCTTTCAAAATTTTTCCTGTATGGGCCCCGTTTAAAAGAGCTTTTGTTTCTTCTTTTGCTTTTTCAATTGCAACTGTTACTTCATTATATGTAACGTCTTCTATGTCCTCTTCCGGATAATCGATGACCGCTTCCAGATGCACAATAACATCCTTCAGCTCTTTCCTTATTTCTTTCAGCTTTCCGGAAAGAAAACCTTCCTGTTGCTGCACAGCAATTTTTAAAGCGGCCGAACTTTTTGAATTGATGATATCCATCACCGCTTCGGCCTGCACAAGATCGATCCGTCCGTTTAAAAAAGCCCGTTTGGTAAATTCACCCGGTTCTGCCGCCCTTGCCCCGTAATAATAGGTAAGACGCAGGATATTCCGTAAACTCTGCATACCCCCATGGCATTGGATCTCTACCACGTCTTCCGCCGTATAAGAGCGAGGCGCCTTCATATAAACAGCCAGTACTTCGTCTATATCTACGCCTTTTTCATCTCTTACAAATCCGTATGCCATAGTGTGGGACGGATAATCTTCCAGTTTTTTCCCGGAAGCAGCAAAAAAAATCTTTTCTGCTATTTTCAGCGCCTCCGGGCCGCTGATTCGTATAATTCCTATAGCCGCGTTTCCCGGTGCGGTAGTGACTGCACTGATCGTATCTTCCTGAATCATAATGACACCCTGATAAAGCGCCTCTGTTATGAGCCGCAATAATTAAATGAAATATAGTCAACAATAAACTGATGATTTAAAAAAACAAAATAAACCCGGGCAGAAAATCTACACCGGGTTTTTCATTTTCACTTATTTTTTAAGCTCAATGACAACTTTACGATAGGGTTCGCTTCCTTCACTCAGTGTCGTAATCTTGCTGTCATTCTGCAACGCGGTGTGGATTATTTTCCTTTCATGGGGGTTCATAGGCTCCAGCACAATGCGTTCTCCGTTCTTTTTAACCTTATCGGCCAGGCGTTTGGCCAGACGGGTCAGGGTTTCCGCTCTGCGTTCCCGGTAATTTTCTACATCGATTACAATGTGTACTCTGTTTTCCGTATTTTTATTGGCAACCAGGTTTGTCAGATACTGTAATGAATCCAACGTCTGCCCGTGTTTGCCGATCAGGATCCCCATATCATCCCCATGGAGCTTTAATACCACGCAGCCGTCTTTTTTATTGACAAATTTTTCCATCATGACTTCAATTTTCATTGCCTTGAAAATTTTTGCCAGGAAATCTTTTGCTTCATCAACAACAGCGTCGTCAACAATAAACTCTTTGGCAGGTTCTGCAGCGGTACGTTTATTTTTGCGCTCAGATAATGTATTTTTTACTGCAGCGGTTACTGCATTGGCAGTTTCCACTTTTTCGTTTACTGCGCTTTTAACTTTATCTCCGCTTTCTTTTACAGAGTCAACGGCATCGTTCCATTTATCTTTAACCCTGTCATTAAATGCTTTTTGTTTTTCGTCAAGCTCATTGGCTTTTTCGCCTACCGCCCGTAAAGCGGAACCGGCGGTATCTACTGTTTTTTCGCCGAAGGAAACAATTTTATCTTTTAAGGTTTCTTCCGCAGCTTCAGCCTTTTCTGCTGCAACCGATACTTTTTCCACCTTAGGGGTAACAAGAATTTTTGCTTCTTTTTTACCGAAACCTAAAAATCCTTTTTTAGGTTCTACAAGAACTGTATAATCTACTTCCTCTTTCGTCAGGTTTAATTCTTTCAAAGCGGCTTCCAGCGCTTCTTCAACTGTTTTACCTACAGATTCAACGTTCATTTTCTACTCCTTATTTATCAATCATAAAAAACGTTATTTATTTTCCGTCTGTTTGTTAAGATATGCCTGCTGGGCGATCTGCATAATGTTCATTACGATCCAGTAGAGAACCAGGCCTGCAGGGAAACTTAAACTGATATAACCGATAAAAATAGGCATGAAATAGGTCATCATCTGGCCCTGCATCATCCCCATAATACCTTCCTGAGGTTTGTCGCCAGGATTCTTTTTAGGCATAGTCTGCTTTGTCTGTATATAAGTTGTTAAAGCAGATAAAACAGGTAAAATATACAAAGGATCCGGAAGGGCAATATTTTCCATCCAGAGGAAATTAGCCGGACCTTCGTACTGGAAATCACGGATAGCATAATAAATCCCGAAGAGGATCGGCATCTGTACCAGTAAAGGAAGGCAGCCGGCCATGGGATTTACGTTCTGTTCTTTATAAAGTTTTGCCAGTTCCTGATTCAGGCGAACCTTATCGTACTTATATTTTTCCTGAATCTCTTTCATTTTGGGCTGGATCGCCATCATAGCCCTGGTAGATTCAATCTGTTTTTTCGTTAAAGGGAAAAGGATAATTTTAATAATTACAGTCATTAATACAATAGCAAGACCGTAATTGGGAAATCCTGCGCCACTTAAAAAGTGGTATAAAGTCTGAACGATTTTACTGATGATGCCTGCAATAAAGTCCAATTTTTCACTCCTTCAAAAAGTAAACAAACTATTCAACGGGATCATATCCCCCGTCATGCCAGGGATGGCAGCGGCAGATTCGTTTTACGGCCATCCAGCTTCCTTTAATAATGCCCTTTTTTTCAATGGCTTCAATGGCATATTGGGAACAGGTGGGATAATAACGGCAGTTATTTCCCAACAACGGGGATATGAACAGTTGATAAAGACGAATCAGGGAAATCATTAAAAATTTTACCATAATAAAATCCCCCGGCCCGTTTTCATGGCTGGCGGAGCAACGCTGCCCTTTTAGCCAGTCTCATAAATACTCTCTCATAGGTTTTGAAATCTGCCTGGGCCAGCCTTTTCCGGGCTACCCAAATCACACGGACGTTTTCTCTCAATTCCGCTTTATGCAAACGAAAGACTTCGCGCATCATCCGCTTTACA